>JAABUO010000673.1_pt1 | contig 57575 bp, 58 predicted proteins | sample 5559291 | NCBI WGS metagenome assembly JAABUO01 (sample SAMN10711878, study PRJNA513372) | rock metagenome | isolation source: Antarctica rocks | place: Antarctica: Victoria Land, Finger Mt sud | reverse complement strand
AGACAGATTTTGCACAAGAATCATAATGAATATATTGATTCAGAAGATTTACTGCAAAGTCAGAAATGAAATAGCATATCAAAAATACTTGAAGATATTTTTTGATTCACTTTCTACTAATGTCATTCTCATTGCAGTGACAATGATTACTCATTGTATACAAGAATATGAATCAGAAAAGCACAGATTAAACAAGTTTGAGAAATCAAATGTGAAAAGTAAGTGAACATTTGCATATATCAATGACTAAAGTGATTGAAGTAAAGTTAAACTTGATAACATGCAGCAACACAAATGCGCATCAATGCAACATAAAATCAACAAGCTTGCAAGCATCAACAATTAATATTGAAGATTCTGCTATGTTGTATTAAGCAACAGATCAATAATAATGATATCAAAGTGACTATGAACACTCAAGCTGTACTCAATGTATACGTTGATTGTCTCAATGATCTCATTATACAAGTTAGAAAATGACGTGCAACTCAATTCAAACACAAGTCATAAGAAAACACTCTTAAGTTCAGAAAGCATTTTCGTCTCTTAATCTTCAAAACTAACGTCGCTTGTCTTTGATGTAATGTTATCAAATGAAGCTGTAGATATCACAACTCATAACTAAATTTTCAATCATTGACGCTGTGTAAAAGAGATTGATCAAATCAAACACAGAGAACAAATCATTAACTGATGATGTTCAAGTCAGCAAGAAGCAAACTTTTAGCAAGAGATTTCACTCTACATTATAAACTAAAGATCAATCACGTATCATATTGCAAAGCGATGAATATGAGCTCATGATAGCACAACAGAATGATGTTAAGTCAACAATGATTAAAATCAGCTGAGAATGAAAGTTTAATGACTTGTGAGATGCTTTAAACATGAAGAAGAATGAATGTTTGTGATATAAAATAGACAAGACAGACAAGATTCTAAGCGATGAGAAGAAATATAAAAGCTTCATGTGCAAGATGAGAAAGAAAAGCATCGTGAATGTAATTCGCGAAAAGAGAGAAATTAAAGAAGAATAGAACTTAAGCACAGTAGTCATTATAATCAAATGATTTAAACAAAGTGAATATTTTGCTTCATACTGCGAAAGCACTTCTGTTGCATATGTTTACATGAGAAAACATGATACTGATAGTGATGCAAACGCACTGATTGAACACTTCAAACATCTTGCTCAAGAATGCGTAAACGCTTATGTTGCAAATGCTGTCATGAGAGAACATAGTGCTAGAAGTGATGCAAATGCACAATAAGAAAAGAGTAATAATATTGAGAAGAATGATCAAGACATTTATGATGACATTGATTATTAAAGAACAAAAAATACACTGAACACTTTAAGCAGTCTGTGTGACATTAGAGTTATGTTTGCAATGTATAATAATTACGCAGTTGACAGCTTGATCATTGATGATAATTCTAACGAAGAAAAATCATGCAGAGATAACAGTGAATTACAAGCTTTAATGATATTATTCGACATTGCAACTTTAATTGCTACAAATGTCAAGATCATATTTGTTGAATCAAATGATAAATAAACATACTGCGCTCTTAGAAGTTCTAGAGATGTTGATGCTTTTATGAATATGCATCAGCTAAAAGTGACGCAAATCTGAAACATGAGATTAAATGAATATTTGAAATATTGATCATTAAAAGTGCTAAAATCTGTCTTTGTCACTCTTTACAAATTGCAGATGACTCTGAGATGATGAACAAGTTAATTGACGAGAGAGTATATCATAAAATCGACATAAAAATCATGCATTTTTATGATTCAAGTTATAGAACACATCAGTGTTTAAAGTATCAAGACTATGATCATAAAACATATAAATGCAAAAACAAGTAAAGATGCATTTACTGTGTGCTAAATCATTGCTTGAAGCACTGTTTTCATAAACAGACTTGAGACATGTGAAAATGTGAAACATGTTGAAGTATATACAGAGTCTTTGATTCTCAATGTCATAAACGACAGATTGAAAAAGAAAGAATAATTGAATAAAGAAAGTCATGAAACACAGATCTTTATATCATGTTGTATGAGAGCAGAAAAAGCTCAAAGCAATGATGTCAAAGACATTTACAACAACATTTATTAATTTGAAATCATTGATAAACAATGACTTAAAGAGAAAACAAAGATGCTCAACAAATGAAAGTCATCTGCTCAGCATAATCATCACATTCAAAAACACTATATTGAATCATTTAGTTAAGAAGTCAAAAACAAATGAGTTAAAGTCAACATCAATTACATTAATTTCAATATCATCTTTTTTTGAAAATCTTACAAGTGAAGTAAGCACATTGCAAATGCTCAAGAAAACATCAAACAACTTTGAATGTGAACTTTAATGTTTCAGCAAAAGAAGTTTCAAATACTACAGTATAATGTTCACAAGTTCAGAAAAAAGATGATGATAATGTTACTACATGAAAAAAAGATAAAGAATTATGACATTTTAATTCTTCAAGAACTCTGATGATTTGATGAGAATTTCAGAGCATATTGTTCAACAACTGTCAACTTCATGCTGAAAAATAATGAAAATAGAATTTGTTTCTACATAAACAAGAGAATTGACAGCAACATCTGATATTCAACATGATACTTCAAAGATGTAAACATGATTATGTTATAAACATTAACAGACAACATACAGATAACTCAGAAAGTTATACTCATTCATGAAGCATACAATTTGTCACTCAGAGATCATGAAGTCATTCATGAAAAAGAAAATCTTTCAAACATCGAAAAGATGCTACACATGCTGAGAGAATGCATTCTTGTAAAAGACTTCAATGTCATGATGAATTGACACATAGAGATTAGATCAAAGATTGAGTCAAAGATTAGATCTGAGTTAGCTCTGAAACTCTGTGACTTTGTTAAGACATCATTTAGATCACGTCATATCTTCAACTTAATATGTCATGAGTTATGTCATATTCAACTTAACAATGCTTGACAAACTTTCTATAGTTGATTGATCTTCTCAAGTTATCGAGAGCTTCTTAATAATTAGCTCTATCATAATATATACTCATTCTGTGCCTGCTTAAAATATCACATTGTCATATCACTCTTATAGACTTCATCTATTCATTTAGTAGACTTAATCATCACAGTTCTAATTATTTTAAACTCTTCTTAAAAATGATGATTTGATATTTAAGCATGATAACAGCAACGCGATCACAACAGAATTGAAACGATAACGTCTCAATCTTATGAAATATCATATCAGAAAACGAACGTTGCATAATGAAATCAGAAAGTGAAGAAGCAGAAGATGAATTCTCTCTTGATATTAATGAACAGCTGACATGAGCAATGCTTCAACATGATGAACTATGAAAGAAACAGAAGTTAGCAGCTATTCTATCAAAGATTGAGACTTTGCAATTCATTGAAACAATGAAGAAAAGTTATCAAGCTTTCACTTGAATTTTTACGAAGAATTTGAATGATTTACACATTGTCTTCATAGTGTCGATGATGACAAAACAAAGTCATCACGAAATTGTTTTGCAGAAGTGAAGACTCTCAATGTCTTTGAAGAAGTATCATGACAAAATCATAAGAGAACATAGAAAGTGAATTCATGATGTCAAAATCTCATTTCAAAATATTTCTTGATATTTTAAAAGTGATGAGAAAAAGATTTTGTACTGCATGATTTATCTGAAGAATGAATCAAAGAAACTTTGATTCAATCACGAAGAGATTATGTCTGCAGCTCAGCAAATGTGATTCAATTTTATTGACTTTCTTTTGAATTTAATTGAGAACTTGATGAATCGAAGCATAAACGTGACTCAGCAGTACGTGAATGCATTGCAACGTTTAAATCAGATGATATGAACATTTGCAACTCATCTGAGCATTCTGAAACATCAACTTTCGTTGTATAATGATGAGCATAAGTGAACTCATTTATTCATCAAGTTGAGATCTGAGCTGCGCGTGATCATTACTAATGTGCAGTCGATTTCTATTACATGAGATGCATTAATCAATCTTGTCGCTCGATTGAAAATAAATCTGCGAAAAGAACACGTCTTGTCGTTGAAATGATCTCAAGATGAAGACTTGCATGATCAAGATAAAATCAATAAGAAGACTCATTCAAAGTGAAAGAAATCTCATTGATTAATCAGATTTGACTTTTCGTCAAAGACAAGCTCACACGCTTCATCATGTTATAGCAAGAATTTGTTCAATATAATGTGCTACATATGCAATCAAAAGAGTCATTACTTTATTGATTGTAAAGACGAAAAGATCAAGAATAGATCAAAAGAATCTGATGTAAATTAAGTATTTATTGATTTAATGTTGCATATGAGTCATTTCAAGATTTCGAAAAAAAACAAGCTCTTGATGAACACTTTAAATCATCAAGAAAAAAACAAGAAGTTCTCTTTGTAAAGACTTTTATATATAAAGAGCATGTAATTCAGAGAGATCAGAAGACAGAAATGAAGATTCACATGAATATCAACGTCAAGATGAACATGATTAATCAATGTTTCATTATCAAGCAAGATATGTTATTGTTGAACGTTGATCTTTCAAGATTTATCTGAATGAATGATCAAAATGTTTATTATTATGACGTTTATAAGATGTGTTATTGACTGAGAGACAGCTGAGACATAAAGAAAAAAGATATAAGTATCTTTTATGCTATTGATAAGAAAGAATCTTTTCTGATTCTGAGTATGTCAAGTATGCAATTCAAGTGTATTTGAATAAACATGATTGCAAGAACATGATGTTTCAACGTGAATGAGCACGCATTTGAGTTGTTCTTTGCACAAGCATTTATGAAAGCTCTACAAGATGAGTCTACTGTGTATGCTCTTGTCATGATCAACATCATCAAAGAGTTGATCATTGAACATCAAGTGAAAGCAATGAATAACGTGACGAGTCGTATCACAAATGCGCTCAAAACGCAAACTTTATTCATTGAATTGAAAGAATATGAAGATGTATTTTCAACAGAAAGTGTCGACAAATTGCTTTTGCATGAAGATTACGATCATGCAATTGAAATCACTGCAAAGTCATCATATGAATCATTGTATAATTTATCAAACACAGAGTTAATGACTCTGAGACAGTATTTAAATGATGTCTTAGCGAAAGAATGAATTAAGCACTTCATCAGCTTAACTGATGCGTCTATTCTATTCATTTTCAAAAAGAATGATAGTTTTCATTTATGCATAAACTATCAAGATCTGAATAAGATCACTGTCAAAAATTATCATTCACTTTCTCTAATTAGTGAAACTCTAGACAGATTCAGTAAAGTCAAGCAGTTCACTAAGTTAAATTTGAAAAACGTTTATCATCATCTCAGAATTCAATGTGAAGACGAGTGAAAAACGATGTTTTGCACTCGTTATGATCACTTCAAATATATGATCATGTCATTTAATTTAATCAATGCATCTGTCATCTTTCAAACTTATATTAATAAGATCTTGATAAAACTTTTAAACAACTTTTATGTTGTTTATCTGAATGACATTCTAATCTTCTTTGTAGAAAAGACTGATCACGTAGATCATGTGAAGCAGATTCTGAAGAGACTAAGAAAGTTCAAGCTATATGCTAGCTTAAAGAAGTGTGCATTCTTCATCACTAAAGTGAATTTTCTAGAATTTGTCATATTCACAGAAGACGTTTCAATTAATCTAAGTAGAATAAACATCATTAAAACGTGACTCAGATCGAAGATGTATTGAAAAATACAAGTTTTTCTGAGATTCATCAATTTCTATCGACGTTTTATACATCACTACTCTCAGATAGCAGAGTCTTTAACAGAACTGCTGAGAGATAGTGTAAAAGATGTAAAAATGAACTCATTCATATGATCAAACGAAGCGAAACAAGCTTTTAATTAGCTTCGCGACGTTTTTATGAAGATGTTTATACTAAGACATTTTGACTCAGAGCGACATATACACATCGAGATCGACGCATTCAATTATGCAGTCGCGAATATTTTGTCTCAGTCAGATGACGAAAATCAGTGACATTTAATTGCATTCTGATTCAGAATGATGATAAATGTTGAAAGAAACTATGAGACATATGATCAGAAGCTTCTAATCATAGTAACGATGTTTAAACACTGATGACACTATGTGAAAGACAATTATCATACTGTTGAAGTTCTGACTGATCATAATAATCTGAAGAGTTTTATAAACGTTTGAGAGCTAAACGAAAGACAAGTCAGATGAGTCATGAGATTGTTGATTTACAACTTTGAAATAGCACATAAATCAGAAAAGACAAATTCAATCAATGCGTTGTCAAGATGATCTGATTATAAGAATGAGAACATTTCTGCAAATCATTTGCTGCTCACTCTGCAGCGAAAGCTGACTAGAATAGAAAGCTTAAATAGCTTTATATTCGTAGCGATCAGAGAACTATACTGTATACGAGTGATTAACGATGTCGAGAAGACGTTCGTTCACAGTATAAGTATGAACAGATATTCAGCGAAACATGTTGAAAGCAGATCGCAAGATGAAATCTACTGTACATGAATGATTAATGAAATCAAGAAGATGTCTGTTTACAGTGTCAGTAAAAACATGAGTACATGTTCAGCAATGCATGTCAGAAGTATGCTGCTGAGAATCATGACTTTAGCAATGCGAGAAACACATCTAGATGAAGTACATTTCTTGAGAGATAAAATTTCTCAATTCAAATCAACAACTTTAAGAAGCATAAACGTTGAAACATTAACTCATAAAGATTGCAACGTAGCTGAGAAACAGCTTAATTCTGTTGCTGAAACTGTTGATTGCAAACAACTCATTTCACGTGCAATTGTCAGAGTACTGACAATTCATGAAACAACATACAACTTCAGTAGTAAATTCATAGTTGAACTCATCAAGATCTTACAGTAAGAAGATGAATTTGCTGTAGAGTTAAAAGCAGATGAGATGATGAGTATATAAAAGAGTAACATCGAAGCTTGAACATTGAATAGTCAAGAAATGATAGAGTACAATGAATCATTATATGTTTCAGAAGATCTTTCTGTCAAAGAAGAGTTATTGAAACATCATCATAATGACTCATTAGCAAGACATTTTGATGCTGACAAGATTAGCAAGCTATTAGATCGCAAATATTACTGAAAAAGTATGATCAAGAATGTTAAAGAGTATATAGATACTTGTGACATTTATCAGAGAGTAAAGATGAAACGTCATCTATCATATGATGAGTTGAAATCATTATCTCAACTCACAGATTTATGAAAAGAAATCACTATGAATTTCATAACAGATCTGTCGTCTAGTAAATGAAAAGAAGTCGTGTATAACTTGATTTTTATGATAGTCAATCATTACATGAAGATGACGCGTTATCTGTTTACAAAGAAGACTTTGACTGTCGTAAAGTTAACAGAGTTATTCTTTGAGCAGATTGCTTTAAGATATGAGATATTGAATTATATAATTATTAATAAAGATAGTCTATTTATTAATGCATTCTGATCAAAGATCTGCTATCATGCGAAGATGAAACGATAACTAAGCATCGTCTTTTATTCACAAACAAATGATAAGACAGAATGACAGAATCAAACGCTGAAACATTATCTACGAGTATATTGTTCAGAAAAGCAAGATGACTAAGCTATGCTTCTACTTGTAGTCGAGTTCATGTATCATCAGATGAAGCACTCTTCGTTGAGCTGTAATCTCTTTAAAGTCATGTATGACTATAAGTTAATCTTTGACATATACATTGAGAATGATGCTATGAAAGAAGAAGTGTCAATAGCAAAAGAACACGTTGAAATGCTGCAAGATGTGTGAAACATGTTGATGCAATAATGACAAAATGCGATTGATGCTCAGACAAAGTACTATAATTGAAAACATAAGTTTAAGTTCTTTAATGTCAACGATTTAATCATGCTATCAGCAAAAAATCTGAAGCAGAAGAAGTTGAATAAAAAGCTATCAAATAAGATGATATAATTCTTTCGTATATAAAAATTCATAGACAAGCAGATGTATCATTTTGATCTTTCAATCATTTATAAAGTTCATTCTATCTTTCATGTATTTCTTTTAAAGTCGTATAATCATAGACTAAATGATGATTCTATACTTGATTATCTCGTACTCAAGCTTATTAATGATGAGTAAGAATGAAAGATAGAAAAGATTCTACAGAAGTGAAAAAGAAAGAGAATCTTATGTTATAAAATACAATGAAAAGAGTATTTTATGAAATATAATCAATAAATATTGAGTGAAGATATGAAAGAAGTTTCGAAGCTTAAAGAAGCTTTCGAAACAAGGTTGAAACATGAGCAAAAAGTATAGTCATTCACTTTCAAGCATAAACTCATGATTAGAAAGAAAGAGAATTACTGTATTATAATGATTTTCGCTCTTTAATGAGATGATCATGTAAAGATATTAACACTCAAACAAAAGAAAAAAACACAGACAGAAGAAAAAAGCGCAGAGACGCAAAACGCGCTCGACACAAAAGTGTAATCTCAGCATAATCACATCAACTTCATCAGTTATCTTTTGCAAAAGATGCAATCACAGTCTTCTTCTTCTTTTCGCTCATCTCGAGATTTACATTGAGATGTGAAGTGAGTGAATCAAGAGTGAGCAGATTCATTTATAAATATATCATGTCAGTTACAAAACTGTAATCAAATAATATTGAAACGCGATAGAACATACAGAATAGTGAAACACATCAAGCGCATCGCAAGCAATGTCATTAACTGTCATTGCTTCTTTCAGCTGCAGCTTCTGCACATCAAATAACTCAGACTTGCATATGTTGTTTGAATAATCTTTCACACACGTTGCAATCATGAGCTTCTTTCTCAGTTTCATCTGATTGATCATAAAGATTGCAATAAAGATCACATTATCATCTTTTGATGCAGTCTTGAATATTATCTTAAGTCAAAAAGACTCATTTAGTGTTCAAATGTATATGTTCAAAATCTACAAATTCAAACATAAGTGTTTAGCAAATGCATTAAATAAATTTACTCATTGCAATGCATGAAACATCTTTCTTTGCACATTAGACGCAGCGTTGATACATCACTTTTTCATGAAACTTGATATTGCAGCTTTGCATCATCTCTTCATTATGAAATCTACATGCACATTTAATGCACATTACTCTGTTTGATATTTCAGAAGCATCAGCACTTCTTTCGCTAATTCTCACGACTGAAAGCTGAAAAGAATCAGTAACGACATTTAAATGCTGAGTACGCGACTTATCATTCTTTTATTGTTAGAAGTTCAAGATGAGTTGAGCAAAAACTCTGATGCTGAAAGAGCATCAGAACTCATTTCGTCACTCATCTTTTCATCGAAAACATTCAAATCATCGTCAGAATCAACAGATGTAATGAGTTTTGAAACAGAAGATGATATCACATGATCACAAGAACGTTGAGAATTCAACTTCTTTGCAACAATCTATGATTGTTAAATTGCAGTCTCGATCAAAGAAATTCAGAATAAGCATTGCATATCTTGTTTACATCATCAACTTTGTTATCAACTTTGTCATCAGCTTTGTTGATCTTTTGCGTCTTTGAAGCTGTTGAAAATCGAGCGTGTGTCATTTCAATACTTGAAACAAAGTTTTTCAAGTAAATACTAATGTAATTATTTATACAAGCAATTCTCTATCAAGTTGTGAAAAAGAACTCTGATACAGAATGAAAATAAGATAAAAAGAAGATGAAGATTGAAAGAAACTGAAAGAATGATAAACAAAGTAATGATCATTATTCACTCTTATTTACACTTTATCATCTCAACAACATAATTTAATCAAAAGACAAGCAATGTTTATGCATCATTCACACATGATTGATGCTGTCATCTACGTCAACTACACATTACATATAATGTCATCTACACGCATTATAATTGAAGATGAATCATCGTTCAATTAAAAGTTTCTCTTTTTCTTGTTTTCTCACGAAGATTTGAAGATTTTTATTGAGAGCTTCTAGAGCAAAATCATGAGTACACATCATCATTTATTAAGATAAATCAAGACATTAATTATTGAAGTTGAGAATGAACTCACTTAAAAGAGAAAACAATTGTCATGATGAATTGACACATAGAAATTAGATCAAAGATTCAGAGACTGAGTTGAAGATCAGATCTGAGTTAGCTTTGAGACTCTGTGACTTTGTCAAGACATCATTTAGATCACATTATATCTTCGACTTAATATATCATGAGTTATGTCGTGTTCAACTTGACAATGCTTGACAAACTCTCTATAATCAATTGATTCTCTTGAGTTATTGAGAGCTTCTTAATAATTAGCTCTATCATAATATATACTCATTCTGTGTCTGCTTAGAATATCACATTATCATATCATTCTTATAGAACTCATCTATTCATCTAGTAGACTCAATCATCACATTCAATCTGCATCATCTCACATGAGAAAGATTATTTTACTCAAGACAGTATCTATTGTTAAATGATTTAATTGAAATAATCACAAATGTCAATGCATCATTGATATTATCTCAAGACATAATTACGAGAAATTATCAAAAATCTCAAATGACAATAAATTTGATCTTCACGACAAATGACATTATGAATCAATTAATACGATGCAAAATCAATGAAGAAATGAAAAACTTTTCAAATCATTTTAAACTGATCATTGAGTTAAGTTTTGAGTTGACATTTTGAACTTGAATCAATATCGAGTCGAATTGCTCATATTTTCAACTCAATTTGAGTCAAGTTACTCATATTTTCAACTTAACGTAACTTGACTTAACTGAGAATTGAATCAACTCAACTCGACTCGTCAAGAACTTGAGCTTGATGTCAAGAAAGCTAAATATAGAAATTTTTCCGGTTTTTTGCTTTTGCATTATCTTTTTGCATTATCTTTTTGATAGAAAGTCATGAAGAGAAACATGATGAGAAACATGAAGAGAAACATGAAGAGAAACATGAAGAGAAACATGAAGAAGAACATGAAGATTATTTGATAGAAAGTCATGATGAGAAACATAAAGAGAAACATGAAGATCATTTGATAGAGAATCATGACGAGAAAACATGAAGATCGTTTGACTTTGATAGAGAATCATGATGAGAAAACATGATAGAAAGTCATGAAGAAGAATCATGTAAACTGTTTGATCAAGTTATTTACATCTATCTAATATCTTGTCAAGTTGAGTCGAGTTTTTGAGTTGAATTGTTGAGTCAAGCTTCTCAACTCAATTCAAGTTCTTGAGTTCAACTTCTCAACTCAACTCAACACTTTTTCAAAAAAAATTCAACTTAACTTGATACTTTTCAAGTTGAATACTCGACTTGAACTTGAGTACTCAACTCAACGTGATCAGTCTAGATCATCTGTCAATACAGACAATTATAAATTTCAAAGTCTGCAAAGAGTCAGCACGAAAATCGCGTTGCAACTGAAAGATAATAAATGAAGAGAAGTTCATCAATATTCTGAAAGAACAAATGTCAAAATCATTGTTGAATCATGAGATGAAATGTCAGCGCATAGATGAATACACTAAGCAATTGCTGAATGCATTGAAGAAGATCATTGAGATTTCTACTTTCTAAGCAAGATCACATGAAATGATCAAAACAAAATGAACAAAGAAGTGTATGAAAATCATCAAAAGCATGTGATGAATGAAAAAAAACTGTCGAATCATTGATGATTAAACAAAGTACATTCAAGCATGTGACAAGAAGAGCAAGATCATCAGAAAACAGAAATGCAGTGAATATCAAAAGATCAGGCAGAATGTTAAACAATTCTTAAAAGAATTGTTCAAAACTGCGAAATGAACAAGAAATGCAATTGCAGACACATTGATTCAAGCGACAATTTTCTTTCTGATTAAGTCAGAGTGTTTCAACATCACTACAACAGCATAGAATAAGATGAAGATGATGTTTTAAACTCACTTTTCATTATTTTCAAAGATTTTCATGCTGAATACAAAAGACTTCAAGTACTTACTCTCAATTAAGAATGATGCTTCGCTGATGCATTGCAAAATTAAGAGAATCATCTACAAAACAATGTTCAACAAGACTTTGAAATACACAGAATACATAAATAAAATAATGTGCAAACTCATCAATGATACATCAGAATAAATACACTCTCTTTTTGAAAGATGTTTGTAAAAGAAAATACAGTTAACTCAGTTCAAAAGCGCGATCACAATAATAATGTAAAAGTCAGACAAGAAGAACTACTTTAATGTAAAAACATATAAATCAATTGTGCTACTCAACACGTTGAGCAAGATATTGAAGTTCATCATATTCAAACGTCTGTAAAATGTTGTAGAAGCATGTGACTTGATATTGAATATTTAAATGAAAGTTCACAAATACATATCAATAAATACAACTTTGCAATTGATTATAGAAAAGATATACATTGTATAAAGTGATACAAGAAGAAAAGTAATCTCATTGCTGAGTTTAAATGAGAAAAGTGCATTTAACAATGTAGCACATAGCAAACTTTTGCATGACATAAAAAAGAGAAGAGTTCTCAGACTGCTTCTCAAATTTGTAAAGAACTTTCTGAGAAATCAACGCATCATGATCACAATCAATGATTACACGACAATGAAACGCAGCGTGAACATTAACATATCACAAAATTCTTTGCTATCATTAATATTATATCTGTTTTACAACATGAACTTGTTAGAAGCATGTGATGACATCAAATTAAGAACAAACTTCACAGATTTCATAAATAACATTAATATTTTAATATATGAAAAGTTCATGAAGTGCAACTGCAAAGTTCTTAGCGAGATCTATGATAGATGCGAACAGTGATCAAAAATGCATGACATCAAGTTTTTAAAGACAAAGCATAAGTTAATTCACTTTATGAAAATTTCTAAGTGATTCAATATGAACATCAACATAAAGCTGATGAAACATCAAATTAACTCAAAATCAAATATCAGAGTTTTGAAAGTTCAATTGAACTTTAAGCTGAAATGAGTGATTTACATGCATCATATCAAAGTAAAACTAGTGATTAGACAAAAAATCATGCAGACAATTATTAATTTTAAATTTTAAATTTGTTAATGATAACAAAAAAGCAAATATACTTCGTGATGATGCACTTTCTGCTTAGTCACGAAGTCATCATATGATACATGTCATAGAAAATGAAGAGTCATTGAAAAAATCTGAACATCAAGCTGAGATCAGTACAAGAAAGAGCATTATGACAAATCATTGACATTTATCATGTGATATCAACAAAGATTCTACAGATAGAAATAAACACAATGTCAATAAATATTCATTTATGAAAGTTAATACAAAAGTCAATAATGAACATGAACTTTCAAAAATCAGATGAAGTTATTGAAATAATAATGCGTTGAATTTGCAACAACTTGATATTCAAAAGAAGTTAAAAATCAAAGTTGTGCAAAATGTTTCTACAGCTGAAGCAAAAGTGAATGAAAGAAACATTTAAATAAATGAAGATGAAGTGAAATCATTTTTACATGATGATTCTTTGATCAAAGTCATCAAGAATAGTTATAGTTGCAAACAAGAAAATATTAATAAATCAACATCATCTTGACACATTCATGTTAAAGCAAAGAGTTTACTTGAATGATAACAACAGTAGAAAGAATATTATGATGATTGCAATGAAAATTAACTGAAAGTTAAATAAAAGACTGAAGAAATTGACTTTAATCATCACTCATCATGAAGAATTGAAAGAATTAATCGTAAAGATGAAACATCTTGCAGACATAGTGATAAAGAATCGAAAATGTCATGAAAAGATATACAAAGTATACAGTGATAATCAGACTTTTCTGAAAACAGTGAAAGCTATGATATCAATAAAAGATCAAACACATTTGCAACAAGTTCAGATTGCACATAAGAACATTCAATCTTAAGAAATCATGCTGAAGCTATATTAAGTGATGAGATATGCAGAAGTACTCAAAAATAAAGTAATGAACAAAATGATTAATGATACACACAATTTGTCTTTATTGCTGACTGAGCATTAATGCATTGAAGTGATAACAAGATTGATGTTCATACAAAAATAAATCAAATAAACATGAAGAATAATCTGAAAAGAAAGATTTAATACAACTCATTTTCAATATTTGACATCAGAAATGACACATCAATATTTGTAACTGCACAAAAGTTATACAAAGTCTTACAATGCATTATTGATGCAGCTATGCACAAAGAAAATTGATTTTAATCAATTTCTACATGAAAGATGAGTACTTGATGTTGTTACAACAACATGCAAGTGCAACAGAGATCAAATGTTGATCAAGCACATTTTATTAACATGTTTCAGATGAAAAGTAAAATGAAAAGCAATGCAATAAAAAGAGAACATCACGAACTTGAAAAAGCTCTTAGAAATCATGAGCGCAGTGATGATGATTATTCAAATGATACTCTCAATGAGCATATTGAATCAATTTCAAGCTGTGATGTCATTGAAGAATCAGATGAAAGAGAGAAGAAATAAAGAAGAAACAGACTCATAGAGTTCTTGCATTGAGAACAGTTATAGTATAGAGCGCAGAAAGAAGCGATTTTTGATGCGAAAAGAGCGTTGCGCTAGCGCAACGCTCGCTACAGTATATAGAATCTCGCATAGGCTCATAATGAGTGTTGAATCGAGTAAGAATTAAAAAAAAAAGAATTCAGATATTTCTTGTTCAAACGTCGCATCAGAAATGCTTTTGTATCAATCTTTCATCTCAACAGTACAGCTCTTTGATATTTTTGTCTCATCAAATCTGATCAATTTATTTCTGATAATATATTTCAAGAACGAGATCTGCATGACTCTATTACAGTGTGTATCATCAACTACTCTGCTAATATTTAGACTTAACATATCACAGCTCTCTTGTCGATTTACTACTGAGAACGACCTTTATGTTTCTTTTTGATTGACTTCAAAAGTGACTCTATTAGTAAGGAAAGAGCTTTCGATGTGTACTGTTCGAAAGCAAACTGCTTCTTGTTGCTCTACTAGTCGAGTGACTCTTAAATATTTATTCTCTCAGTGTAGATATATCTTCGTATTCGGCTCGTATTGTAGTGTGGTCAAGGTAATCAGATCTAGCCAACTTCGATCAGGCCTTTACGGATTGATGGGGTGCAATTGTTCAAAATGAGATATGACCTGTTAAATGGCCTCTGGCCTTCTCTTGTGATGAGTATCTTTAATGTCCAGAATCCGTCCCGATAGAGGTTGGGAGATACCATTAAACTTAACGACAACTGAGCATAAAAGTGGTTATGGGCGATGATGATATAGATATAGAAAAGAGTTATTATAAGGTTCTTCTACTTCCGGGTTTGAAGTCCCCTAACTAGAGGTTCCTTGTATCATTTGATTCCACCCCAGAGCCGCATGAAGTAACACGAACACAAAGCCAAAAAAGGAGAACCATTCATTCTGTGAAAACATTCCCGGCCTCAATCACCTCGAACGCTTTCATGGTATGATCCCAGACTTTTTCGTACATACCTGCTTTCCGAGCTTCCTCGTATGCCTTCCCCGTCGGAAACGTCTCCCCGTTCGAGGTGACTCTGTAGGCGCCACCACCAACCATACCATCTGAGGACATTGCTATCTCGACGTCTCCTCCACCTTTCGAAACCCCTACTGTGCTATTCAATGGCCGCGCCGGAAAGCGAGGCGATGTAATAAATAGCATCCGTTCACCAGTTTCCATGAATGGGGTAGCAAAAGGCCGGAGAATAGGGCCCATCGCATAATGCCATAGGTACCTGGTCCACGTCGGTAGACGTCCTTTGTCAACTGCATTTGTCATGACTATGCCTGGATAGACGTGTGCCAAGGAGATTCGCCCGGGATTTCTCTTGGCTATATTTTCCATGAAGAAAGTAGTCATCTGTACGATGTGGGAGCCAGTGTAAGTGAAGCCGAAGTGCTTAGGGTCGCGGAGTGACAGTTCATCAGGAAGAACTTTGCCTTCGAGCTTTGGATTGAAGACTGATAGGACACGTCCCGAGAGCGGAGAAGCAAGAAGCAGCGGAAGTAGCTTTGTGACGAATCGCATGCGAGAGTAGTACACCACGGACATGAACGTATCGAGCCCTTCCTTTGTTTCTGTTCGTTTGTTTTAGCGGGAGAGCATGGCAGCCAGCGATACATTATCTACCTTGCCGTGATTCGAAGGTTAGATACCCCTGGGTCTCAACCAACAAGTCCACTTTTGCTTTTTTGCCCGTTTCACTCGCTTGCTTCTCAGCTTGTATGATCTCAGCGCAGCATCGATCGACGTCTTTTAAAAGAGAAAGATCATCTGCGCGTACAAAGTGGAATTGCCCCGTTGGGCAAACATCACGACAGTAGGAAATAGTTTTATCAGCAGCATCTTTGTTTCTCCCAACAATATAGAGACGGAGCCCCTTCCCGTGGTTCGCATGGGTAGCAGCTATAGCACGTACAGTGCACTCCCCAATACCAGCAGTGCCGCCAACGACGACGGCAACAAGCGGCTGGGATTTGACAAGTGCAGCGTTGCAGGACTGGACTACCTCAAGTGTAACCATGGCTGGTTAGAAGAAATACGAAAGCTATGAAATCTCTTCAATTTGTGTGGTATGAGAGATTGTGATAGAACCGTTGACGACGAGGCGGAAAGCAGAGATCAAACAACCAATATAAAGAACAACTGGAGATAGTGAAGTCGAGCTCACTCTTCAACCTCAGTCAATCTGACATCTTCAATATGCACTAACGGATTGAATGTCCCCTTGCGCAACATATGATTGGTCCAGTTATACATTCTTGCCAAATTTGTTCAGGAGCGGGCTAGAGGTTTGCCCGGTCCCCGAGTAATCGCGCCTGCAGGCCACATGTATCTATGTGTTCGGCTTGGTTGGGCTTGATGATTGCAGTAAAGTAGATTAGGGGTGCTTGAAGCATTGCCTGTCCTCTTTGTGCTTTCAGAAGTAATCTGACTCTGTACCCATAACACCACCAGTTCCCAGAAGCGATGCACAGCCCGCCAACACGTTAGGAGCCTGAAGATCATCCTTGATCAAAGAGGATCGATACTGTGACAATGCCCTTCGGCACACTTCACTCTTGCCTCGCTCATGCTACGCCGTTATTTCGTGGTGAAGCAGGACCCAATGTGGGTGAGGGCTGGCCTTGGAGAATATTCTTTAATAAGAACTCGAAGTTTGCCGCACAACATGGACGCAGCCCTTTTCTAAAAGAACGTAACAAAGCATTAGAGACATCGACATTGTACATAGGTTGATATCAGCTGTCAGCTTCAGTATCGAGACGGCGGGCTGAGAAAGTGTCGGTAAGTTCTTGCTCTCTGCGCTTCCTTGTCTGATGCAGAGCGCCATTCATCGCGGTCATGACTCAGGCTTTCTATTGGGCATTCTGGGATCCCAAACGACATGTCGGGCTATGCAGTAGGTACTTCCAATTAGCAGCAATTTTTACCTCGATACTCTATGCGAAGTATCCATCAACATCCACAAGAGGACACGAAATCAAGTAGGGCGTTGTTTCTCAAATTCATTGAACCGAATGGTGATCGCGAAACACGTCATCATCCACAATTCTTTCCATTTATTCCACGTTGTCAGTGCAAAGTATCATGGCTGGAATACAAGGCCCTCCAGCAAAATGCCAGAAGGGTGTCCACAGCTTCATTACAATATTTACAAATATATAGATATGGCTCATATCGTAAGATCCGCCTGCGATCAACACGTCGACACTCAAATACTGTAGTACATGCAAGCTGATGTACCGAAATCTCCGGTCAGCCTTTCCACCGCTCATTTGCTGTAGAATTAGGAGCAGGCGTGCATCGTCGCTCAGGCACTCACTCTTTGGTAGAACAGTAAGTAAGCAACCTTATTGTCCTTCACCGAAGAGCGTCCAACAGGAGTCATATTACCAGAGGAAGTAGCAGGCGTAGAGTTTCCATTGACCACCCCTGACCATTTCTTGCTTGCGCCCGCTGATCCCGAGGCCACTCCATTGACTTGATTCCAGCCTAGTTCGGACTGGGCTCGCTCCTCACTCTCACAGGCAAATTGATTATAAACATTACCGCTTGAGTTTTGATCGTTCTTGTGCTGTTCCAGAGCGGCGGCAAGAATTTTCGGGTCTTCCTCGCTACCTCCCTCGGCAACGTCTTCGCTTCGAACGCGGCGAATAATGGTATCGTCAAGCCTGATCCATTCTCGACCCTCTTGCCGTCGAACGTCAACAGTATAGTGACCTCCACTGGCGTTCTTGCCGTGATGGTAGACGACACCAATAAGACGGTATTTCGGTAAACCTCCATGGGCTAGTAATCCACCTCTCTTATGCTGAGGGAACACTTCTTTGGGTATTTCCAGCTCAAGCGGATAGCCAACCTTCTTCCAGATTTTCTGCGTGCCACCAGCATTATCATACTGGAAGCGTTTAAGATGAAGAATAAGAACCGGCGGAAGGGTTTCAATAGTCACCTGCTTTGTTGCAAGGGCCCCTGGTCCTCGAGGAGAGTTGAAATCTCCATGTAGAGTCTCCGGTCTAGTCAATCCCTTCAATGCGTCAATGATATTGTTGACTTGAGGTACACCGATATCAAGCTGTAGAGGCTGGTAAGGCTCCAGTGTCACCGAATTTTTCATGCCGGGAACCCTTAGCTCCGAACGGAGCTTGCCACCGAAGATCTTAGTGATTGGTGATTCTGTGATGATTCCACCTGAGGATCGAGTAACGGCAGCCTTCTGTTTTGGACCCACTTCAAGCCAGCCGCCGTCACCCGTAGTAGTGGACTCGGTAGACTCGCTGATTGGAGACATAATACCGTTTGTTGGGGTCGAAGCGCCAGAAGCAGCCTTGGTAGTTGTGGTTCTCATAGCCCTACCGCACTCGTCATGCATTTCCTCCAACAGGAACCCCAGGAATTCCTCTGCATCCTGCTGATGCCCGCGCTGAAAGGATTAGCACGGTTTATCTAAGAAACAAAGCTCAACTTACTCTCATAGAGGAAAATCGAGGTAAACGCCTAATAACCTCATACACAAATTCGGGAATAAACGCCTCTCCGTATTGCTCAAGCTCGTTGTCCTTTAACCGCATTCGTAGTTGTTCAACAGATACTGCTGAGTCGATTACGTGAAATTCGCGCATGAACATAATCCTGAGTGCAACATACTTTAGCAAATGTATTGACTTACTGCCTCACCGTGTACTTACATTGCATCCACTAATGGTGTATCACTTTTAAAGCTATGTGGTGCTCGCTTGCCGGTCCTGTCAAGAAAGTCATAGAATGGAACGCAAAAGACTAATATTTGAAGCACCTAGAGTGACAGATCAGCGACTGAAGAGAACACACAGAGCAGTAGACTGATTGGCAAATACTGACGGAATTCATATAGCACATATTACCTGTGTTTACAAGCCCTCTAGGCTCCAGAAACGAAATCCTGGAGTCTTCACTACCATCATTAACCGAAAAGGAGCTCAGCGCGTCAGCTAAAGACCCATTCTTTGAGTTACCAAAGCCATTAGCTTGGGTGTAAGCATTATCGGGGGCCTTGGTTGCACTAATTACGGTAGCCTGCGCCATTGTCTTGACTAAGTCAGCCCAAGACTTAGGGGCAGCCTTCGCAGGTGGAGATGTAGAAGTAGCCGTAGGCTCTGATGTTGTAGACGCGTCTTCCACATCGGCTAGACCAGGTGTCTCTACTGCATTTGTCAAATGATCAGCGTTTGAGAGCGAACGCTGCTCGGTTCTTTTGGCATCTGAAGCAGCACTGACCGAAGCCCGATTAGGTGGTCGCGAGGCTAAAGGAATGTTTGGAATAGCGGGCACAACAGGAATTATAGCAATGCTCGCACGATTGATTGTCTTGGTGGTTCGAGTAGGCTGCTGTCGGGATGACGCTGGCGTAACGGGAGAGGATGGAGTAGTCGGTTGCGTAGAGCCAGGTTCCAGAGGTGCATATGACGTCTGGAGGGTTTGAAGGTATGGTTGTCCAGGTGTAACATTCTGCGGCTGATCCTCTTGAGGACCCCGAGGTGGATCTGCGAATGAGTTTTCTGGCAGGGGCTCTGGCATGAGCGCATGATTTGCCACTGGCTTGGCCCCTTTCAAAACAATTTCAACGCCAGCGATTGAACCATGCCTTAAAGGTAACTCAACAGGGACACTGGAAGACTGAGGAGCTCGTCTTTGTCGTCGCCGCCGTGGACTCCTCGACGGAAACGAGCCTTCAGAGAAAGAACACCAGGGTAGCTATACCTCGTTAGTACCCCAACTCCACAGGATAAAGTGGATTGATAAACTCACAGGAGGGTAGTAGGGCATACGCCGAGAGGGCGCCGGAGGAGGTGTCAGCGGAGCTACGTACGGATTCGGTGTACTCATTGGCGCCGCAGATGGTACATAGAAAGACGCAGTGGAAGAAGATGGGGAGAGGATATCTTGATGTGAGTGTATTGAGGACGACGAGGGCGCATGGTGTCGTGGATGCGGTTGGTGCTGTGCAGGATGTTGATGATGTTGAATTGGGTAAGATGCATTGACCATGGGTGAATAATGCTGGTACGGCCTTGTCATTGGATGCTGATATTGGTACCATTGCGGTGGAGGGTGTTGCTGGAAGTGCTGTGGGGGAGGGCCGTGGGAGTATGGATGTTGTTGATAGCCGTGGTATGAATGCAAGTGGTGTGAGGAAGGCGGAGGAGTGTAGGGCATCTCATGCTGCCTTGACCCATGGTGAAGAGGTATAGCCGGCCGAACGTGAGATATGGGAGGGAGATGGGTGTCCATCACGGCTTCCTCGGCCGTGATGGGTTTCCTACTATATCCGGTTATCACCTACGCCGGGCTCCGTCAAAGTTGTCAGTGCTGGTAGTTCGGCAGCTGAAGGACATTGATCAAAACGATTTTCACAAGATAACCGGAGGACTGTTCGTTTTCTGAACGCTGTTTGAAGGTTTTGGTGGCAGCTGTGCCTTTTTGTGAGGGGACAATCTTTTGCTGGTCAATTTCCCAAGATCGCCTACAGGGGACTTGATAGTCATTAGGAACCTTCACTTTTGAATATGAATGTAACAAGGAAATACTAGTAAATCAAAGTAGTTCTCGCGAAAGTTTTGCTGCTTACAATGTTTGTATTTAACATTTCCGCTGGAATTTTCTTGGGGCACCATACCGGTCGTCATATCACGTGCTTTAGAATTGTGAAGTTGCCTGACTCTCCATGACTCCCCCTCACTGTCTGGGAGGACTACCACGCAACCCCACCCTCAGGGCTGGAGTACTCACAATACCTACGATATCTGTGTCTCATACACAAGTCTTTAGATTTCCTTTATGCATGGGCGTTGTTCGCATTAAAGCTTAAGAACTATCAATCTATTTCGGAACTCTCAGGATGTCCAACTCATCACCCTCTTTAGTCACACCAAAGAACGCAAATCCTCCCTCTCAGATACCATCCCCTTCCCAATCACAAAACAGCTCATCCTTCAGTACCGAGACTCATCCCCAGCGCCGAAGTGGCGGATCCGGTAGCTTTGGTGCTGGCTCTACTTCTCGCGCCACACCTTTCGCCGCCAGAAGCAATCAGTCCTTCCGAAAACAACATAAGGGCCAACGACGGCCAAGGCTTGCGGATGAGGATGCTGCTGCTGAATCCGTGAGCAAACATTCTGGCCCCTAAATCCTCATCTAGCTATAGCGTAACTAACAAAAGGCCATCCACAGGCGGCCTTGCAGTGTACAAACAGCCGAAAAGGGCGTACTTCGATAACGCATCTCATGAATTTTACCCTCCCACCTCGTCCGCAGAATCATCAATACTCTTATCTTGGGCAGAATACTCGAAGAAATCGTACGTGGGGCCTTGGCTCCGGGTATCATGCCGTGGACAAAGCAAGGTCAGTCATATTGGACTTGGGATACTTTTTGGTGGTTCATCGTACTACAGATATATTCACGCCAATTATCGGTTCATTGTCGATCCGAAAGGTGATTATCGCGCCCAGGCAATGGATGCAGATGTACATTTGAACTGGGCTACGGTTCTACAGATCCTTGTCTCCGCCCAATCACAGTCGACGAACTGCCCTATCTGCCTCTCAACTCCTGTCGCTCCGCGAATGGCCAAATGCGGGCATATTTTTTGCCTACCCTGCCTTATCCGATATATGCAATCCACTGATGACTCAAATCCAATTCCCGAGAAAAAAGCAAGGTGGAAGAAATGCCCAATCTGTTGGGATAGTGTGTATATATCTGAGACGCGGCCCGTCCGTTGGTTCCAGGGTCAGGAATGGGAGCCTCCTCGAGAAGGTGGCGATGTCGTTTTGAGACTAATCACACGACAATTAGGAAGCATCCTTGCGTTACCCCGAGATGGCGCAGAGTCTCTTGAAAGAGTTGAAGACGTCCCCTGGTACTTCGCTGCGGAGGTTATGGATTACGCGCGGGTCATGAAAGGGAGCGAGGATTATATGTTAGCTCAGTATGACGGTGAAATCGAGGAGCTTCTGGTACAAGAGAAAGAAGATGAATTGATGTTTGGAGAAGAGACTCAGTGGACAAAGAAAGCGGTTTCTGCCATTATAGATGCAAAGGTGAGGGTGAAAGGGATAGGAAATCCTCCGAATCCGCCTCGACAGCCAAAAGAGAAAAAATCGAAGCGTCCGCCTATCAAATTTCATGATAACGACGAGGACATTCCAGACTTTTACTCAATACAGCATGCTATGAAATCAGGACAATCTTCGTCAGAAGGCGTTATTACTCCGCAAAGTCAAACTTCTGAGTCATCTCTTGATGAACCGACAAATGAACTAAGAACGAAACCTAGTGAGTCATTGCCGCCAGACCTGAATCCCTCGTCCGCAAATCGTTCTTTACCACAACCATCGAGTATCGAACAGATATCCTCAAGCCATTCGAGGGCAAAGCCTGAAGTTTCCAGTCACCAATCACAGGATGATACCCCTTTTTTCTTTTACGAGGCATTACTGCACTACTATCTATCTCCACTTGATATACGGATTCTCAAGGCAGCGTTTGGAGATTTCGCAAGCTTTCCTTCTACCATTCTTCCCCGAGTAGAGCGAGTCTCCACAGGCCATATTGTTGACGACGAGCTACGGCGCCGAGCAAAGTACCTTGCGCACCTCCCTCATGGCTGTGAGGTTGGGTTTCTGGAATGCAACTGGACTGATATTGTGGCTCCGGAGGTCTTGCAAGGATTCTCAGCTGACGTTGAGCGGCGGCGCACCAAGATTCGAGAGAAAGAGGTACGCGAAGAGAAGGAACGGGCCAGGGCTGAGAAAGAAGAGGACGATAAGCGGTGGGCGATCACTAGACGAAAACGACCAGACTCGAGTCGTGGAACGATGTCTGAAGTTGAAATTCGGCCCTTGCCTCGAGTAGACGAAGGCTTTGATGCTCTGCAAACCATAAGTCATGGATCTAACTCATCGTCGCCACCATGGTCATCTTCCCGAGGGCACAGTGGTTCGGCATTCGCGTCGCTAGCATCGCCGTCTACGAGTCCTAGTGCTTCGAGAACTGTGTGGGGTACTACAGCTATCGTCCCGGCCTCTCCTGGCTTACCTGCAGTGCCTCAAGAGCATGAGCCGTCCGACAATGATGGATGGCTTCAGAATTGGGAGCGGGATCTCCTACAGGAAGATGACTTGGTCGCCCAAGTCAGTGCCATTTCTATGGCAGAAGGCAGTTCCCAAGCCGGACCGACTGGCGTGAGTAGCAAAAAGAGAAAGGGTAAGAAGATCACTCTCATGACTACGAACGCACGAAGGGGTGCTTGAACCTTTCAAACGGAGGATGCACGTCTTAAGTTGTAAATATTGCTTCTATTCCTCCTCATTAGAGCTCAATGCAGGTCAATCCGCTTTCAAATATGCAGCCATTCTAGATGACGCCATGATAGCAGGTATTGGCACCATTGGTATTCCGTAGATTGTTCGAAAACATGAGCAATGGACGGTGGGATGTTCCTCGGGTGCCGTCCGTGACCGTATCGACTTTGTTGACATGGCTAGCGTTGGCCCTGCCAAGGAACCGAGATCTGTAATGACGTGTTGGAACGACCAGAAAAAATTCAATAAAATTACATTCGCACCGCGCGGCAAGTATAACAAATAATGGACGATCCCATGTTGGTTGGAGTTATATAATTTGCTCGTGTTCGTTTCTCGCAGAATTGCATCGTACAGGGCCACGCGACAATGACATTGACTCGGAGCCAGACGGGGCATACTCCAAGGTAATAATACCTTCTTAGCATCGCTGTCCATTGCTGAAGCATTGTGAGGGACGAGTCGCTAACATTGCTACAGAAAAAGGCAAGATCCATGCTTTGTCGAAACACCTACACGTCGCTCGCACCCCCGTCAATCGAAAACCCCAGACGTCAAGAGCGAGGACTCTGACGTGTCGTACGAAGAGAAACGCAATGGGCGGACTCCTGCTAGGCGCAGGACGATCAATGGCACCCCTAAACTCAACGGTACGGCCAACGGACATGCCGAGGTCAAGGAACGCGTTATCGATGGATCTGGAGACGGTAAAGACCCCCGTGTCGACTACAGTGGGCACTTTGAGTTTGGTGGCGCGTGCGGTGTCAGTGCCATGATGCTTGGATTTCCCTTGCTTATGTGGTACATGTGGATTGGTGCAACATACTATGATGGTCGTCTCCCATTGCCGGCCAAAGGGGAGAGTGTCTCTCACTTTGCAGGGCACATGAGTCATTTGGTTTATGAAGGCGCTTTCCCAACAGTCAAAGCTTGGGCTATTTATTGGAGCTTCTTTGTGTTCGAAATGATCTGTTACCTATACCTACCAGGTGTTACGGCGAAGGGCAAGCCTCTGGCACATGAAGGTGGCAAGCAATTGACCTATTATTGCTCTGGTATATGGTCCTTTTACACTACCATTGTGGTTGCAGCGGCACTTCATGTGACGGGTCTCTTCAAACTCTACACCCTCATCGATGAGTTCGGACCTCTCATGTCCGTCGCTATCATTACTGGCTACCTCGTTTCTTTTTTCGCTTACTTCTCTGCGTTACATAGAGGTGCAGAGCATCGAATGACTGGTTCTCCGGTGTACGACTTTTTCATGGGTGCAGAGTTAAATCCAAGGATGTTCGGAATTCTGGACTTTAAAATGTTCTTTGAAGTCAGATTGCCATGGTACATTCTGTTCTTGCTCTCGTGTGCGACGGCAGCACGTCAATATGAACAATTTGGGTGGGTTTCAGGTGAAGTTGGGTTCCTCGTCATGGCCCATTTTCTGTATGCAAATGCGTGTTCTAAAGGAGAAGAGTGCATCGTCACCACTTGGTAAGAAAAACTCTGGAGGCGCTTGGATTTCGACTAAATCAATGGACAGGGACATGTACTACGAGAAATGGGGGTTCATGCTCATCTTCTGGAATCTCGCTGGTGTCCCACTCAGCTACTGTCACTGCACAATATACTTGGCGAACCATGCGCCATCTGTCTATCACTGGAACCGCTTTGTATTGGTCCTGTTCTACGTCTCATACCTCTTCGTTTACTGGGTCTGGGATACCTCCAATAGCCAGAAGAACCGCTTTAGACAGGAGGAGCGCGGCACACTTATGGAGAGGAAAGCATTTCCTCAACTACCGTGGCAAAGAGTTGAGAACCCAAAAACCATCAGGACCAACACCGGAGATTCTTTGTTAGTAGATGGCTGGTGTAAGTTGAGACCACAACCGACTTGTTTTGGCGTACACTGACTCTGCTATAGATGCATACGCTAGGAAGATTAATTATGCCTGCGACTTGTACTTCGCATTGACTTGGGGCCTTATTACAGGCTTCAATAGTTCTTTCCCGTGGTTTTACCCCGTTTTCTTTTCAGTCATGATATCCCATAGAGCACTCCGCGATATTCAAAAGTGTCAGGAAAAGTACGGCGAAGCTTGGGAGGAGTATACACGGCGGGTTCCGTACTTGTTCATACCAGTAAGCAAAACTTTCCCTCGTTGGTCTGATGTCTTTTCAAACTGACAATGCCTAGTACGTCATGTGAAAAGGTCAAACTGACCTGGACCTGTACATACTATTACTACCACTGCACTAATGCTAATCATCCCCATATCATAACGTTCTTCTTCAATGTGATCTGCCCTTTGATCATTCGTTGCATGTTTTGAGATATTCAACCATTGATTTGCGCTAGATCGCATGCGCACTGTGGGGTCGGATATAAAGTAAGGTTCGGAGCTCCGCGACTGATTTTCAACTTTGGATAGGTTTTTCCTAAGATGCTGGTCAACGAAACTTACAAAGATGTGCCAACGCAGGCGGATGGCCATGGGAGAATGCGTAGGAAATTGAGAGATTTCGTGCAGAGGATGGTCACTAAATTTATCCAGGCATCTTCCTTTTCCACCCCACTATCCCCAACTATCCCAAAGCACGATTTCCCGGAGTCGTCGTCTTCAGCGAGATATACCAGGGTATGGACGGGCAAATTTTTCAACCGTATCAAGGACAAGTCAATTGACGCTGCCCCCATAGTCACTGGCCCTATACAGCGTTTCGCAAGGCAAATAGCAGGTCATGGCTACATTGTCGCAGCGCCTTCATCCTATCATGAGTTCACCGGCCCAGAACCACTTGCCTACGATGTGGCAGGAACGGACGCGGGGAACGACTGGAAGATCAAGAAGGTTTGATTGCTTTTTGGAGCGAGCCCGCCCCCCTCACGCTATGGATTATCGAGGTACGGAGGCTAATGTTATTTTCAGAAACTTTCCGCTTACGATGAAGATGCCTTCCTTTCCGTCTCGACCCTTCTATCACTTCCTACATGCAACGGGCGGATAGGTTCAACTGGCATGTGCCTCGGTGGTCATCTAGCTTATCGTTGCGCGCTCGATCAGAGAGTCGCTGCTGCTGTGTGCTATTTTGCGACAGATATACACAGCCATTCTCTGGGAGAAGGTAAGACAGATGACAGCCTGGGAAGAACGGGTGATATCAAGGGAGAAGTGGTGATGGTACGTCGGGAAGAGGATAGAGTATAGCGATGGAAGTATTGACAAACGTTTAGATCTTCGGCAAGAAAGATAACCATGTCCCACCCGAGGGGAGGGATCTAATCAGGAAGAACTTGCATGAGAAAGGGGTTTGCTTTAGCTTCTACGAAGCTGCACACGCACAACGTGGGTGTTTCTCACGTATAGCAACAAGCTGCCTCCGCTGACAGGCAAGCAGACGCGTTCATCAGAGACGAATTGAGCAAAGGCAGATATGATCCAGCTGTCTCAAAGATCTGCTTCGAAATGCTTCTCGAGCTGTTTTCGAGAACGCTAAAGTCAGATTTGGGTCCGAGGGACGGAATCGAAGCGGCGGTGGAGAATGTTTGTTGAGACTCCCTTGTTTTAGCTTTGTGCAACTCATCCGATCCCACCAACTCCTCATGGATCCTTTATTGGGATGTGGTGCAATTCGAGTCTTCTTGTATCTTATCTTTACCTGATTACCGATCAGATTTGTACAATCTTCCCGTCTCTTACTCTACTCTAAACCCTACGTCTCCATCTTATCTCATGCTTAACCTCCGAGTCACTAAGAAACTCCCTAATCCTCCCAAACTCCTTGACCTCCTCTGTCTCCGTAAACGCTCCACGCACTTCCACACTCTCCCATCCACAAACCAGCATATTCTCCTTCCTGGGCTCTTCGCCTCTCGCTCTTCGTCCCTCTCAACCAGCCCCCCATCCGCATGCCCCTGGGGCTTCGCAGAACCCCACCAATGACGTTTTACAAAGCCTCGCTGTACACTCCCTGCATTTCCGCCGAGGAGATAAATACCGCCCAATACTAACCACCAACGCGGCAAGCGGAATCTCATCATACTCAATCATTGACATGGAACATCCTTTCAACAAATAATCCCCCTTGACCAGCACAAGTAAAAGAGGTTTGAGGTCTGTGGGAAGAAGAGGAAGTAGTGGTGAGGGGTGGGTTGGGTTGGATTGTAGTACTTGTTTTCTTTTTCAAGAGGTTGGGGAAGAAGGGCTTGGAGTTGGAGTGGAGGAGCTGGAGGAAGGCGGAATGGGTAACGGACATTCGGGGATGGGAATGGGCGCTGTAGTGAAGTGGGAGGTAGTGCAGGTGGGGGGTGGGAAGGGTAGATACTGGGAATGTGTTTTATTGAATGCGAAAAGTCCGAAGAACTAAGTTTGCCGCTTGCCTGATCCTGTTGGTTCGAGATGTCGCTTTTAAAGCGTTTTGGCACGAATTCTTGATATCTTTCGTTAGAGTACATGACTGACATCTCGAGTTCTCAATATGACAGTCACCGAAAATAAACAACGATGAGCATGCAAAGATTTAGAGGGTGCCCTGATTTAGGCTGAATCAATCCTAACGTCATGGCTTCATCATCGAGCCTCGAGCCGACGACCGCCTTGGAGCTGTTAGATAGATAACAATAAGACTTGCGGCCGCGGTGCCAATGGAAGCCGTCTGCTCTAGTAAGGTCTCACTCTGAAGGAAGCATCAAAGCCTGGCAGAGAATAATCCAACTCATCTCTGCCGTTTCCTTCTGTCTCCACCCGTTGACGACTATTACCTACCTTACCAGTCTACCAGTCTTAGCCTTCTCATCAATCTAAGGTCCCCTTAACCGTCCTTACGACCCACTTGTGCGCCGGTTAAGCAATCAATCATCTTCAGTCTCCTTCAGATCACCCTCACGACATGGGCAACCCCCTCCCCAAGATAAGCTGAGCCTCAGTCAACTCCTAACAATAATAGGTACTTGATACTCGAACCGTAGGGTATCCATCTCCGGCAGAGCGAGTTGGAGCCTTTTCGGATCGTCACATATCCAATGATCTGTTGTTTCCTAATCTGTTTCAGTTTCAGTCACTCTAATTCCAAGTCGAATCCGTCGTTGATAACATCAACGCCATCATGATGGATAATGTTATATGAATCCCAATTGGTTAGTTTGTTTAAGTAACTAAAGAAGGTTTCTTCCTGTCCTATCATATATCCCATCACCTAGAGTTGTCTAGTTGTCTATTCGAAGTTGATCTTCAATCTTTCAACCTTTTTCAACATGCGTTTCCTTTCCACTCTCGTTTTCGCAAGTTTAGTGGCATACTCTACTGGAACACCTCTAGACTTGGCGCTTCTCCAAAGGTCGAACGAACACCAAAACCGACAAAATTTCGATTGCAATGTACCGGCCAACGGCTTAGATGGCTCTTGCTGGAAAACCCTGGGCATTCCGGCATACCTCCGAAACTGGACGACTGTTCACATGCCCAAATGCGCCGGCACGCTACATTCTGATTTTGCTTCATGTTTTCAAAACTACGTCAATGGATCGGTTCCGAACCAGAATTGCAGTATAAATGCTCCCAGCGGATGCGCAAATCCCGTCTGACCTCAACGCCAAGAGTAAACCGATTTCTGCAAAAGACTATTAAGTTTTATGGAATATCTTCGTATGTGTTGCCCAATTCCGGCGAAGGATGATGCCAAACCTGCAGGAACGACAGAGAATCTATCAATATGATAGCACAGTCTGGTCCGCCATTGCCGCTGCCGCCCCTGTAGCTCAAGGTTACGTTGGCACTCTGGTATCGACTTTTAACCCACCTGCGACGACAAATGTCGTTCTCGATGACTTCCTGCAAGCGCTCTCCGTTGCTTTTGCGTTCATATGCTTGCCTGCGGCTGCGCAGCTCTCCAAAGGCGCACTTAATGCCGCCGATGGGCTCGTCGCCGCGCTCCAGGAAGCCCCAGGCGCTGCCAAGTATATGTTTCCCCAAGTGGGCACCCTTGGCTCAAAGGTCGCCGAGTGGTCCAGCCTGGCCGGTTCACTGTCGGATATGATCAAGAACTACTCTAGCAACATGGCCAACATCCTCACCGAAATCAACGGCAACGCCACCCAATTTCTTGCGTTCGCGGAGACGGGCGCCTTCTGCAACGGTTCGTTGGCCGAAGTGCAGACAACGACTGACAAAGTCCTACAAGGCCTTATGACCTTCGTTACCTCCAAAGCTCTCCTCGCCAATGGCATCATGGTCACTTCCAAAGACGGTATCGCCCCCTACCAAACTCCCGGCTGCGCCGGCGCGACCAACATTGACGGCCAAGGCATTTGCGGTAATTTCTGGCTTGACCCCCGCGGCGGTATTAACATCTCCTATACCCTTAACCAGCAAAACAACCACGCCAAAACCTGGGATCTCCCTTCCCTCTTCAAATGGACCACCGGCGACCTCTTGATGAAGAGCTCGCGGACATGCAACAACGCGAATGCGTCCCCCAAGGTCGATCTGTCCGGAACGACGGTGCAGATCACCTGTCTGGCGAATGCGCAGTGGTGCGATTACAACGTGAATTGCCAGGACACGAATTGCGAGTTTAACAATTGCCCCAGTCAAGGCGACTTTTTTCCCATGGGGCAGGAGAGCGGTGATGGGAGCAGTTATTGTTATAATTTACCAATGAGTTATCTCGGGACGCTGAGGGGGGGGACGATGAACGCGAGTCCTTGTTGACTGGGTGAGTTTGGGTTGGGTTTTGTCTTTGAGTGAGGTTTAGCGAGTATCGTTTGTGTGCACAAGGGCTGGTCTCTCGTGGGATTATCGAAGCAGGACTTTTTCATAGCGAGGTATGTGTTTGTAACGACGTGGCAAGGTAATGCGGGCTCTTTCCCCTGTGTTCTCCGCAAGTGGCATCATATACGTCATATACCCAGCTGCCGCAATGACTTTTTCTTCCAACCACTCTCTTACCTAGATTACCAAATGGACTAAGCGTCGTGCACCTCTTCTCCGAATAGAGAACCTGTCAACCATATGCGTACGTTTCTACTCCTTCGCCTATGCCTCTGCTCTTCTCACGCCTTGCTTTCCTCATATCCTTTCAAAAAAAACCCCATCCTCCCCGCTCTTTTCCACCCCCCCAAAAGCCCCTGCATTGTCACGTTTCGACCACAGAGAACTAACCTCCAGTCCCAGTTCAGAGAACGCCCAACTGTAAACGATGATATATATCACTCTCACCCCCATCCACTCCTACAGCCCCTTTATTCACCCCCCCACACTAAGCCGCCACTCCCCCACCCGCTCACCTGCCCAACACACCCCCATCTGTTCCGACTCAACCACCCCGTCTCGCCCCCCATCTTACTTCGCCCACCTCACTTCTTCCCCCGGTCCCTTCAACGCACTCTCCCCCCCCCGATTCCAACGATCCTCTCCACCATCGACCCAACCTACTAACCTAATACCTTATCAGAAACGCTATTTGATGACTGACACTAAGGGTTTTCTGCGGGGAAGAGAAGGGTTTGTTTCAGTGCAGGGAATGTGGAGGGGACCTTGAGGGGGGGGGGAAAGGGCGTGGGAAGGGATACTGGTAACAACTCTTTTTGGTTAGAAGAGCTACTTACTTCTCAGCTTGTGATTATAATTAGGGAAAATGGTAAGATAGGCAATAAGCAATAAATGCATGGAGAAGATTGAAGAGGAAGGGGTTGGATGAGCTGAAAGGTGTGTTTGTGATGGCTTTTGTCAGTGCTTGGAAGGATGAAATCCTGAATAGATATTATCCTTATTTTTTTTTAATTCTAACTTTTAATTATTTCCTTCCATATTCTCTGCCACTCCAAATCCCTCCTCCCCCCTTTCATCCCCTTTCATCGATCCCAGCACTCTCCTACCGCCAGTCTCACTCCCCGTAACCACTGTCACTATCAATCCAATCCAATCCAAACACCCCAACAAAAACCGACCGCGCAGAAATCCAAAACACATCTCTATCCCACTGGGAAAGTATTTACAAAGTCGTACCGGAAAGTGAAGAAACCATTGCAGAGGCACCAAACCACCAATTTCTAATTACCCCTGGGAAAGTAACCGATCGAACAAGTAAGAGAGGACAGGAAGGACCCGAAAGCTGCAAGTTCCTAGTCGCGTGTTTGCAGGAGAAGCGGCTTTTTAGTTGCCGGCGCGGAGAGAGGTCCACATGCCTTGCATACGGAGGTTTTGGTCGGACGTGAAGGATGTGTAGCTGTGAGGAACCAGGCGTGTTAGTTCATCTTGGCTCCAAAAAACCCCTAAGAACCAGCAACCACCAGAAAAGCGCGCGCGCAAAACTCACCACTCATCCGTCGAATAATCCATAAAATTACTAATCGGATCCGCCCCCGGCACCTTCAACCCGGGACAACTGTTCTTCCCCTGCGGACACCCCGCCGTCGCCGTCGCCTCCTGCCGCGTATCCTCGATATAATCCCCCGCATCCCCCACCGTGCACGTGTTATCCTGGAACGTGTGCAGCAAGCCGAACCAATGCCCGACCTCGTGCACCGCCGTCTTGCCCATCTGGTACCCTCGGACACCACCCTGCGGCATCGAGCCGAGCAGCACGCTGCAGCCGTCTTGGGCGTAGGCGGAGGACGGGTAGGGGATGGGGGCCGGGCAGGGGGAGGTGCCGGAGGCGCAGGGGGGCTGGTAGATGACGGATTGGGGGAGGGTGCAGTAGCCGAGGAGGGTTTGGCCGGGGGTGGTGGCGGTCGAGGTGGAGGAGAGGTTGGTTTGGAAGTAGATGTTGAGGGCGGCGTAGCCGCCTTTGCGGAGGGCGGATTTCATGGCCGTGGAGCCCGAATCCGTGGCCCAGGCGTCGTTGATGGTGTAGCTGGGTTTCTGCATGTGGAACGAGATGTTGGCGGGCGCGTAGGCCGTGTTGAGCACAAACGCCTGGTTGCTGGCCAGGGTTTGGCGCAGGCTGGGCGAGTACTTGTTCGCTTGGTCAAAGGTGGTGACGAAGTGAACGTATGTCTCGACCGTCGTGTGCGAGAAGGTGGTCGCGCGCTTCTGAAGGTTGGCCGTACGGGCTGCTTCGCGGAGTTGACCATGGACTTGCTTGAGTTCATCGCTTGGGTCAGCGGTGCCACAGATCCGGGCGGGAATATTGGGGTTGGCTGGCGCGGAGCTCGGGGCCGGGCCAGGGGTGGGGCCGGCGAGGGCGAGGGCAGCGAAGAGAAAGAGGAGGGAGGAAATCAACATTATGAACCGATTCCACACTAGACTCCTTTAAGTCGATGCGAGGGGCGATAGAGGAATGCGGATAGGAAAGCTTAGATACACTATCTTATATAAACACTTCGACCGCTCGAGACAGCTCAAACACAATGCTGTATAGAATGCTGCAGTCTCGACCCCCCTACTCTACCACCAGTTTTGCGACGGAGGATTTGGACCTTGAGGGTCGGAGACGGATCCGGAGTTTCTTTGATGTCGACATAAAGGCACTTGTCGCCCACTAAACGCCATAATCCATTGAACCACTCGAAAGTCACTTCAAGGCTTGAACTTCATTGCTAGGGCTTGAAAGTCAATGTTAAGGCTTGAAAGACATTGTAAGGCTTGAAAGTCAACATTTGGCCGCATGATATCAATGAAGGTGTCGATTGTTAGTCAATCATGAAACATTTGACAGCGACGCTTGAGAACCCTCCAGACTACATCAATTGACGCCAAGAAACACCACAACACCAATGCGTCACGTTGTACTCGGAAAGAGTAAAGGAGATAGGGAAGTAGACATTTGTCAAGCCGCATCATTCCCAGGCCTAGAGACACCGGTTGCGGTAGCTGTACTAGGCTGATCGTTGTTCCATGTCAAATAGGTGTGGTCCCCAAGTTTTCTAAGGACCAGCGGTTAGTGATTTTCTTCAAAAGCTCGGGGTATGATCTTACCGTGGCTTTATGAGATGTGCCACAGTGAACAGGGCACCAAGGACAATACATATCCCACCAACAACAACGTAGGCGATGCCTAGGAACGGGTTCCTCCCGCCCATTACTGTCCGAGTAGATATGACAATGGATTTTGTCCCTCCATACTCGGTAACGGGAAAGTCTATACGTGGTAAGCAGATAACAGAGGACAAAGCTAGGTTGCATACTCATTTGGATGTCCACCTGGTACATTCCACAACTCATGGTCTGGTTGTCATTCCGTAAAGCCAGCTTCGAGAAAGCGGGCAGGCCGGCGGTTCTCATCCAGACCTGGAAATGTTCGTCGTTTTGTAATTGCGGCGGCGGATTGTTTTCCGTATATTCTCCGGATGGCCACCGTTCAACCCAGTTCGGCGGTACGGCAATATCAGCGTAATTGTACTTGGTAGGGCCATATAGAGCTTTGTCGCTGGCCCACGCAATTCCTTTGTCAGTCATAGGATAGGTTTCGTTGTTCGAACTACTTAGTATCTTCACAGGGCTTGTGAACGTGTCATTGAAGACAGAATTGGCAATAAGTCCACATGGATAATAGGGCCTTTTCTTACTATCAAGTCGTAACGGGTCACAGGAGCCACCGCCAATAGTACTGTTTGGAACAGCAGCACCTTGCAGCTGGTTTGTGTCGAGGGACTTGACATATCGGCGATGATTTTGGTAGAAATTGGTCAAGCGATAGTAGAACAGGACCGGTGGACCAATATTATCCGGTATAATAAATTGCAAAGAACATATCGTAGTAGGCGTTTTCTTCGCTTCATCCAAGTTCTTTCCATATTTGACAGTCGTAGAATTTCGCTTCCACCTCACGGGCTCATTTGTAGGCGTGCAGTTTGACGACTTGAAATAGCTTGTGACCAGCTCAGCTGGCATCTTTACGAAATCGCCTGAGTTGTCGCCTTCTGGGGCGTCTGTAGCACATTTTGAGTAGTCAATGACGAGTTCTTGCACCTAATTCCCAAGTCAACATCGCTCTGTCTATTCAACTCCGTGCAGTGTATACTGACTTGAGCGCTGGCATATAGCAACAGTCCACCTATTGGCGCAAATACGATACCGATGATGAAGAAAAGAGGGAGGACGGTTTTGGGAGTAAGGATCGGTCTAGAGATACAGTAGTAAGCGCATGCCTAAGATACGGTAGAGACGCGGCTCTGGCTCGGAGCACCCACTGCCATGCTTTCAATCTCTGTTGCCGGAAAGCAGTATCTATTCACAAGAAGTCCTACATCAGCCTCTGGACTGTCGGAAAGATATCCATTATAGCACGAAGGTGTCGTCGTACTTGCGGGCCGTCTGCTCTTCACTTTCTTCTGCACCTCGTTGTGGGGGTCCTGGCCATCTATAGAATCTGCACGAGCTGCTTGAGTTTGCGACATTGTCATTCTTCCACACTCATGAGGCCGTTGCAAGCTTAGGTCTTGGTGGTGGTTGTAGTTGATAAAGCGGCTGTTGTCGGGACTCTCATCTCTCATATCTCTCGTCAGCCAAATTTAGGTGTCTTGCGTAAGGCTGACGCCCAAGCCGCAATCTGAGCCGTAATCAGCATGGCGCCAACGCAATCCCTCTCTGGCCTCTCCCGGTGAATATGCAGGTCCGTCACAGCAGGCTGAAATTGATTTATATAACGGTTGGTCGACTCGTAATGCCACCACAAGCCCTTGTTCTAGATAAATTACACGAGACATGGGATTGCATTTATGCACAGCAAGTAGTTACCACTTGTTCACTGTTATATCTCTACTCGCGACAATGAGCAATTGAATCAAGTAGATTGACTGCTAAAGCTAGACTCCATAAGTAAGCTATCTCGGGCGGAACATGCATGCCAAAAAAAAAGACTGGGCCAATCTAGTCTGGAATCCTCCGAACCTGGTCCCAAAAGCTTTCCCTCCCAAGCCTTCAATGCCCCTTAAACCATGAGCCCAACCGAGCCACTGATCCACACGGCACCACAATGGTGTCTTGAAACACCGCATAATCTGTGACAAGTGAGGTATATGAGACGCAAGCCGGAAAAACCCCGTATAAAGACCGTGATCGAAACTCTGAACTCCGGTGCTATGTAACATCTGCGCCGTGGGAGAGTGGTGATCATAAATTCCATGCATGCCGATACAGCCATACAAAACGCCAAAGAACAGATCAGCCTGCTGATCTGGGCCAGAAAGTGGGGAATGTCGTAAACACATTATGCCGCGAACGTGTTGATGCCGTGGGGTATGAGGAAACTTCCCCGTCGTAATCGTCAATCATAGAAAATCCAACATGTTACTGGTCAAAGGGAACAGCTCATAGCCATTGTTGAAAGTATCCCTTGCTGAACCATCCGACTTTGTCGTACGCAGTCCAGAGCTTGCTAGCCTTATTGACATCAATCTTGCAGGCCTGTTGGGCATCCGTCTTCCTGAATTCTTTCCCAATCCTCAAAGCGTGTAGTCGACCCTCGAAGATACGACGCTTGCTGCAAAGATATGTAGCACAGCTTAATCGTAGCGTACCCGCAAGGTTGAGCTCTGCTTCATGAAGCAAATGTCGGTCTGGGTCATTCGAAAGGTTAAGAATGTTGTTGCTTGGCCAGTCGGCTTTCAGACACTTTGGGTTGCCTTTGGGAAGTGTCTCGGTTGATGGTGAGTAGTCTGGTAGAGAATTGTAGTCGACGTCCTCCGGGCGCTTGGTGCCGGGTACTCGGATCTCCGGTGTCTGAGACCTCCCTTTTGGGGAATACGCCTGCAATTTGCCTATAGGAGAAGACTTCGGCGTTCTTTTGACTCGCGGCAGAGGGTTGCCAGACGACACTGCTTTGATCGCTCTCTTAGGTGCCTTGGGTGCTAGTGCTGGAGCAATGTTGACGTGAGATAATGCTTTCGTACCAGGCTTCGCACAAATACGCTTAGCTTTCCAGTACTGATCTTCCGTCTCCTCACGAGTTCTCTTCATATAAGCACCAGGGTTCCGATTGTAGCTACGGCCGATATTGGGTATGCAAGACAAGGCAAAGAGGTATTCGTCCCGAGTGGGCCGATTGATCTTGTGATCGAACTCAGCCATGTGCATTGCCATGTGCTGCGAGACGATCTCCTCAGCAATTGCCATTGTGGGCTCTAAAGGAAACAGAGGCTGATCCGTTGGGATGCCTGCCTGCGTATGGCCCTCAGGATACAGCACGGGGTCCCTTGCCATTACGCTCTCGTCTCCAACTATACCGTTTCTCTTGCCACCAATCTGCTCTTTGAACGACTTATTGGGCCATGGCGATACTGGTGGGGACGGAAGTACTCTCATCGTGGCGTTGTCTGGAGATGCGCAATCGGAGATGGGAGGGAGAGTATTGTCTGCGTTGAAGGACGTCTCGGGTGTCGAAAATGGAAGCTGACCGGAGGCATGCGGCGAAATAAAGCTATCGAGAGGTTTTGCCTCTGGAGGAGACATCAAGCTTAGGATTGATGGCAATCGTGTCATGCTTGTCGATTCAGCGAATCGGTTGTGGAAATGATGGAGTTACAGATGAGGGGTGTTGTTGTCGAAGATGGACAACGGGTGGAAGCCTTCTAGTGACGGTCCGAAATCAATGGAAGGATGCGGATTGGATTTGTCAGGCAGTCGTGGACGCGAAAGAAGCGAAAAGGTGGGTGGCAATCGTTGGTTTGATGACTTGGCGGATCGATCAACGTTATCTGTTTCGCAATTGTGAGACGGGTCTGGAACAAACCGTCGGCTTTGTATGAAATGGTATCTTTTCTGCACAACAGAAAAGTGTTGGATTAATAGTATGGAGGACAATAGGCAGTAATGGAAGGTGGCGGAAGGAAGAAGCGAAAGCCTGAGTAATATCTGGGGCACAGGTGAATTAAAAGGAAGTCAGAAAGGCTGCGGTGGAAGAGAAAGGGCAAGGCAGCAATGGATGAATCAAAAGGAAGGATGACTCTGTCTTCCTGGGGGCTGGGTCAATTGGGAAAACGCGGTCTGATGATGAGGCGAACGAGTGCGCACAAGGCACCAGGCCCTAGGCATGACTTGTTTGAGAGAGAATGGTAAGCGCCAATGGATTGATCAGCTGGCGTGTTGAGCCCATGATAATCATTGGTCAATTGAAACAGTTATGTGCAGAGTGTACTGTGTGGTAAGTGACCACACCTCACGGCGAACAAAGGGAAAGGGAATAGCAAATGGGGCTCCATTCAGTGCCACAATCGGGCATTGCTTATTGACGGAGTTTTGCCTGTGAATGGGGAAGGGAAGGAAAGTGAGTCAGTCCATGGGATTAGATGAATGGGGCCAGGCTAGGCAATAAATGGAATTAGCCCCGCTTGACATGCGCCCCTTCCTCGGCACAATCCTTGCCCCACCATCTTTGTGGCTGATTTGTACCTTAATTACTGAACACACGTGACACAACGGCACATCGCAAGAAAAGAAGGGTCCCAATCGCATCTCACTAACGCCACGCGGCCACTGGGATGATGAAAAGGGCTTCAGCGGGTGTCAAATACACTAAATGCAGGACTGACTGCATTCGAGACATAATGCAGAGTAAGGTACTTGAAGTATCAATTGCCTTCTCATCTTCTATGCCGTTTTCTTTCAACTGATACGTTCAATGTACTTTGTCAACACCATTTACGGATGTAGTAGCCTACCGGCACACCATATTTATCTCCATCGCTAATCGCCGAGGTCTGTCCACTTGACGCCGTCATCCATCATCGGATTCGGTGCAACCTGTTTCGCAGTCATCTGCTCCCACCAACCTCAAGGTCATCCATCCACCCTTCATCTGTACAAAGTCATGCACTCAGTCCACACGCGATGGCGAGCAGAAGACGAGATCTGGTGTCTACTTTATCTTATCACACGTTCTTGCTTTGGTGTAACCCACCATCTCTCATTCGCTTGATTCTGAATCCTTTTGTACTAACCGAATGCACTTTACCTTTTCAATTTTGCAACAAGCTGTGGAATGTTCGCAAGAAAGCCAATTGTCCCCAATTATACTGCAATCGAACAGTGCTTCAAGTCTGTGCGCATGATTTGTGGTGGTGGTGGCGGTGGTGGTGGCTTAAGCACAGACATAAGACGCATCGTCCAGCAATGCACTCTCGAGCCTCCTTTCATTTCACAGTCCTTTCACTGTCAGACTGACTGCAGGCAATCTTTGATTTACCGGGGTTACCTTAAATAGATGTTAGGGCATGTAGATGAGAAAGCAGACGAGACATTTAGGGATGGGTAGCGAAGCTTCGTACGGAGTAGAGTAACCACAATATGTGGATATCCCTAATGCGCTGGGTTCCTGTTGCTTTGATCTCTATATGCACTATGTTCACCAAACACGAATGGCCTATCAAAGTCTAGCTCTTTCTCCTGAGCAGCCGGGACAGGTGTAAAGAATCCAATGCTGTATCTTCGATCAGGATGTACAACGTACCCGCTTTAACTTCTCTGATCTCGCACTTATCTTCTGCCTTGATGCTTGTCACATCGCGAAGCGTCTATCGTAGTTCCCGTCTCACTATCGCGGTGCTTGTTGTAGGTTGAATATAGGAGATCATAGGACAAGATTTTTCTCCGGAGGGAGGCCTACGCCAGAAGAATATCATAGCCTTCCCTTTCAATTCTCATGGCTTCTGCTCCATTGCCGTACCGTCTTCGGACGAGCTCAAAGATTATCAGTCCAGCACTGGTACTCGGAACTTGCTTCAGGGTATTCCACAGAAAGCCCCGATAAAGCCAATGCCTCCATCCTCCGGCACGCCTAGCCCTTACCAAACACCGGTGGTAAGTCTTCTTGTATGCACTGCAATAATGATGTAGCTTTTTTGAGCTGGAAGAGTGGAGCTTAGCTTGATTATCCAGATTTGATAAGGATCTAAAGTGAACGCTCTGCACCAAGCTGATCGGATGCTGGACGGTCCGTTGAGCTACAGATGCAGTGACGCCGGCAAGCATCAGAAAACCAGGCTCGATTGCATAATGAGGTTTGAGGACAGAGATGCCGCTCTCCTTGGTTGCTTCGGTCTCAGGTTCAAAGCCAACGTATTGAGAGCTCAGACCACCGTACCAAGTGGAGAGGAAGGTGTAGTAGCCTTGAGCCTTGACATATTCAAAGGTTGCGAAGAATAATGCATGGCCAATAGCATCCTTCACGAAGGAGAGCCCCCAGCCTGCAAATGCACCTCGAAGACCAATCTCTTTCAATTTACTATACCCATAATGCCACATGTTTTTGTAATTGCCCTCCAATACCTCAGTTGTGCGAAAGCGAATTTGTAGAGCGTCAAGAGGAGCTGCTATGACTGATTGAATCGCACCGGCTGTGAAGCCAGCCATAAAAGTACTGCGGACTGGAGGAGCTGGATAGACCCGTTTTAACGACTTTGACGATGGCTGGTGTAGTAAACCTAGCGTTTGAAGGTAAGAGGTATAGAGTACTGCTCCGACGCTACAAAGTGTCAGTAAGTGAACCTAGGCGTTGCTTGACCTTTCTTTACCCAACATTAGCCAGCAACGGTGGAAGGACATAATTGGGAATGAAGCTCAGTCCTTGAGCCCGTACAGCATGTGCTAGAAGGCCAGGAGTGCTCCTGCGCCACGACCATGCTTCGTTGGCCTGGGCACGAGGATTAATAGCTTTGGCAAAAGCCTGAGTTATGATTAGCAAAGGAGCTCCGTTCAGCTAAAGCAGAATATACCAAGTAACTGCCAGTATATGAGCTACAGCGCTCATACTTGAAAGCCCATTCTTGGAACTCACTCGACACGAGTACGGAAAAATGCCTTTGCAGGGGCTCGGAAGTAAAATGCGATCATTTGAGATCCAATAGCACGGACTCCTGCAGCAGAAGCACCTGTTGCCGCATTGCTCCTTCGATCTCTCGTTTGCGCCAGCAGGGGTGTTTGTTCATCGGTGGGTTGTGATTGTTTTGAGATAACCATATTGGTGTACTGGTCTAGAGTAAGGAGTCGACAAAGCCATGGCGTTATACAGCTCAGCGGAATAGGACTGCGTATTCCGTAAACATTATCATTCCTGTATGCTCTTAACTTGGAAAGTTTCTCTTGAAATGACGTCGATACCATACCAAGCTCATCTAGCTCGGTATTTAATTCACGTTGAGCCTAACCTGATTTGCATCCACTTTAACGCGGTTCGCGGCTCTCTACTTTTCCTCCACTTCAGCATCGCTCTCTTTTCAACTCACTCCCCAAGCTTTGTAGATCGCCATACCGCGAGCATGGCGGACGAAGTCAAAATCGATAAGCAGGCCTTCCATGACCGCCTTTCGCATTTCATTTCAGCATGGAGAGCCGACAAAAGGTCGAATGACGCGTTGTTTTCAGGCGTCGGATCTATCGTGCTGCTGATGGGCAAGAATGAGGGAAATATCACCTTTCAAAAAAATAACGCGATGCATGTATGATGTACCCTCAAGCCCACCTACAATGGCAAAGGACTGACGGATATGATGTCCTACAGTTTTGGCTTCTTGGATATGAATTTCCTGCAACGCTGATGGTCTTTACCACAGAAGCCCTCTACATCGTGACAACTGCCAAAAAGGGTACATGCCTTGTACCCCTGAGATTCTAGGCAACTGTGCTGATCAATGTACCTGAATAAAGCAAAACACCTCGAGCCTCTGAAAGGCGGCAAGATCCCAGTTGAGATATTGGTTCGCAATCCCAAGGATGCGGAGCAAAATGCCAGGCATTTCGAAAAATGCTTAGACTTAATCAAAGGAGCAGGCGTACGTCAGACGGCTATTTGTGGTAATATGAATTTGCTGATGAAAAAGTAGAAGAAAGTTGGGACTATCACAAAGGACACTTCAACCGGCCCTTTTGTTGAGGAGTGGAAGAAGGCATTTGGTGATATCTTGAAAGAGGTGGAGGAGGTCGATATCACACTTGCAATATCCTCGGCCGCATTGGCTATCAAAGACGAGAATGAGTTGGTAAGATGCTAGCTGCCTGCTATGGCGACTTTTCCTCGAAGAAGGTACTAACATAACACAGCGCTCTATGCGCAACGCGTCAAGAGCTTGCACTGGGCTTATGGCAGAGTTCTTCGTGGAAGAGATGTCAGAAATATTGGATGGAGAAAAGAAAGTGACGCATAAAGAGCTTGCTGAGAGAATCGATAAAAAGATCGATGACGCCAAGTTTTTCCAGAACCTCAAATCCAAGCTACCTGCAGACTTTGATGCAAGCCAACTGGACTGGATATACGGGCCTCTAGTACAGAGCGGAGGTATTTATGACTTGAAGCTAACCGCGCAGTCTGACACTAACGCTCTTCACGCTGGAACTATCATTGCTGGCTTGGGACTCCGATATAAGAGTTATTGCTCGATAGTAGCCCGGACATATTTGGTAGATCCCAACGAGTCGCAAGAGAGCAACTATAAGCTGCTGTTGTCAATACATGAAGCGGTAATGAAGGATGCTCGCGAGGGCGTAGCAGTCAAGGACTTGTATAACAAAGCCCTCGGCATAATCAAAACTAAGAAGCCAGAGATGGAAAAACACTTCCTTAAAGTTGCTGGTGGGGGCATTGGTATAGAAACCCGGGACAACACCTTGAACATCAACTCGAAGAATGTCAGGACGTTACAAGACGGGATGACATTGTGCATCTCCACTGGATTCGCTGATCTTCAAAATCCAGATCCACAGGACAAGAAAAGCAAAGTATACTCATTGCTAGTTTCTGATACCATTCGGATTCGCAGAGATCAAGATCCCGCGAATTTTACAAGCTCTGCGCCTTCTGATCTGGGCTCAACGTCCTTCTTCTTCAAAGACGATGAGGAAGAGGAACAAGCGCAGAAAAGCAAGAATAAGAAAGACCCGAAAGTCGGTGCTGTTGCTGCTTCAAACATCACAAAGACAAAGCTGCGAGCAGAACGTACTACTCAAAGCAATGAAGGGGCGGAAGCCAAGCGGCGTGAGCATCAGAGGGAACTTGCCCAGAGAAAGCAACAGGAGGGTAAGGCCCAGTATTCTCAAGCGATGGGCACAGAAAATGGAGTAGCGCAGAAGAAGTTCAAAAAATTTGAATCGTACAAGCGTGACAATCAGTTTCCGTCACGTGTCAAAGATCTCATGATTGTCGTGGATAGTAAGGCAGCCACGGTTGTGCTACCAATCTTGGGCCGGCCGGTGCCATTCCATATCAACACCATCAAAAACGCTAGCAAGAGTGACGAAGGAGAGTTTGCTTACCTCCGAATCAATTTCTTATCCCCAGGCCAGGGTGTTGGTAGAAAAGATGATCAGCCATTCGAGGATGCAACAGCGCATTTCGTGCGAAGTCTTACCTTTAGATCTAAGGACGGAGACCGGATGCAGGATATCGCACAGCAAATCACGGAGCTGAGGAAGAACTCCGTCAGACGAGAACAAGAAAAGAAAGAGCTAGAAGACGTTGTGGAGCAGGACAAACTCGTTGAAATCCGAAGTACAAACTCTTGGTCTGCTTGTTTTCCGTCAATGCTAAATTTATTTCAGATCGCAAACCTCAGCGCCTCGATAACGTCTTTGTCCGGCCAGCTTTGGATGGCAAGCGAGTCTCTGGGGATGTGGACGTCCATCAGAATGGGCTTCGCTACGTCGATCACCGGGGCAGTAAGATCGATATCCTTTTCAGTAACATAAAGCATCTGTTTTTCCAGCCATGTACGCATGAATTGATTGTTATTATTCACGTTCACCTCAAGAACCCCATCATGATTGGGAAGAAGAAGGCGAAAGATGTTCAATTTTATCGCGAAGCTACCGACATGCAGTTCGACGAAACTGGAAATCGCAAGCGCAAACATCGATATGGTGACGAGGAGGAATTCGAGCAGGAGCAAGAGGAACGGAGGCGACGAGCCCAACTCGATAAAGCCTTTAAGAGCTTTGCTGACAAGGTACAAGTTTCCGGTCAAGAAGAGGTGAGCGGGGTCGACATTCCCTTCAGGGAACTCGGCTTCAACGGCGTTCCCCATCGCTCAAATGTATATATGCAACCTACCACGGATTGCCTAGTCCAGCTCACAGAACCGCCCTTCACCGTAATTTCTCTAGAAGACATTGAAATCGCCCATCTAGAGCGCGTGCAATTTGGCCTCAAGAACTTCGATATGGTCCTTGTCTTCAAAGACTTCCACCGCCCCCCTGCCCACATCAACACCATCCCTGTTGAATCTCTCGAAGGAGTCAAAGACTGGCTCGACTCCGTCAATATCGCGTACAGCGAAGGACCTCTCAATCTCAACTGGCCTACCATCATGAAAACCATCACCCAGGACCCGCATGAGTTTTTCGCCGGCGGCGGATGGGCGTTCCTGGGCACCGAATCGGACGATGAAGATCAGGAAGATGAGGAAGAGGAGAGCGCGTTCGAGATGAGTGACTCGGAGGTCATGGCGTCGGAAGAGTCTTCGGAGGATGAAAGCGACTTCGACGATGATGCGTCAGCGGACGAGGGAGAGGCAAGCCTGGATGAGGAGAGTGGTGGGGAAGATTGGGATGAGTTGGAGAAGAAGGCGAAGAAAAAGGATAGGGAGGGAGGGTTGGAGGAGGAGGATATGGGAAGTAAGCGGAAGCGGTAAGGGGAGTTATCAAGGATATCTTGTTCCGGGCTTCCTTGACAGCAGCTCTATTACGGCGGGTTTGTGGGGTTCTGTCGGAATTGGATCCGGGACGCAAGGAAGCATGTAGGCAAGGGGTATTGGTTATCGGCATCGGCAGCATCTTGCGTTGGCGGTAGGAAATACCATTTCACAGTCGTATGCCTCTTTCACTGCCATCCCGGCAAATTTCAATGGGGGAAACTCACAGCTGAGAAGATGCTGTTCTGTCTGAAACAAGAATCGTGCTGGTGTCCCAAATCCTTATTTACCCAAAAACTCACAATTCGCTGGTCTGCGATTGCGGTAAACATGGGTTGGACTGATGATTCTGCTGTAATTTTACCATCGAAGAACTACTGTTTCGTTCGCGGTAATATGCTCGTGATATGGGGTTCCATCGCGACCTTGGTCTACTCATCTCTCCCCACGGAAACTCTCAAGAAAGTCTTTTATCAGTTCCGTCTCAGCCGCTCTGGCAGGCATCATAACCCCCAAAGACCACAGCATTCAGAGCATGCAGTAAGCTCACCATTCCCACCAGCAGTTTACCGTGACTTTGCTACTGTCCTATGTATACCCAAAAAACCAAAAGCTTGGAGAATGTTTATTATATAACCGCAAGAATCAATGGGGAAAGAAGAAGGGGTAAATGGTGTCGGATTAAGGCAGGACTGGAAGCGAAGGGCGAGTGAGGAGGGGAGATGGTGGGATGACAGAATTGGATAGAAGACCCGTAGCCTAAGAATTAGACCGAGGAACACCGCCAGCAGCAAGGGGGAGTTGAAGATTAGGAGAAAGCCGAGAGCGCAACAATATGATTTGAAGACTAAGCACGAATTTCAAAGCTATTATCGAAGCACTTTTTGCAACGTTCAAAGCCAGCAGCTTAACCCACATGAACCGGTCAACTCACGCCTTGAGTCTTCCACCTTGAGCCGACTCCGTCCAGTTTTTGGAGAGAAACGCTTGGGAAATACTTATACCACGTCTCATACAGCCAGCCCACCCACCCCCTACTCATCCTTAAACCTCCACTTCCCCCCCTCCCTCCTCGCCTCCCTGTACATCTCCTCCACCCTCACCCGTTCCAAACACCACGCCTGCCGCCGATCTTCCTCCTCCTCCTGCGTACTTGGCATATCTGTCCTCCAGAAACCCGGCGGCGTTGGCGCGCGCCCATATGCCTGCCGATGCCTGCCGTACTCATCCGCAAACAGCTTCGTTTTCGCCTGCAGCAAAAGCTCCTGCTTCTCGTCCTCGGACATGCGTTTGAGACGAGCGGAGGCGTCGGACCCGAGGTAGTCGAGTAGGATGCGCTGGTCTTCATCTACGGCTTCTTGGGAGGGCGCGGCGCCGAGTAGGGATTTACGGCTGGGTGTGTAGCCGCCGATCTGGACCATTTTTCGTAGTTGGCCGCCGCAGCAGTGGGGTTTGTCGCAGCCGGGAAGGCATTGGCGTTGGTCACGAGAGCGGACGACTTCGGAGAAGGCGAAGTCGCGGCCTTGGTTGAAGGTCGGGTTGGGCTTGAAGTCTTCGGCCCGGAGACGGCGAAGGGGGCGGGCGCGGAGTGGTTCATGGGATGGGAGGGTGATGGGGGGTGAGTCGATCCGTAGTGCTTGAGATGGTGGCAGTTTGGTTGCGGATAGCTTGTTCCTAGTTGAGTTTGTGGGCTTGCTTCCTGTACTGTTCACTTTAACATTCCGAGCGGCGTTGGCTCGTTGGTTCGTCGGCGTTCCGACATCGTGAGATCTGAGTGACCGAACTGGTGGTGTTTTTGATTCTTTCGGGGGCTTAGCAAGTCTTCGACCGAGCTCTTCCGAGGACAGAGACGGGTTTTCAGGCGACGGTTTGGCCAGTAAGTCCCCAAGTCGATGGTGTGCATCTGGAGCTTTGGGAGTCTTCTCGATGGTGTCGCTTATGTCGGCCCTCTTAGCAATTGAAACCTGTGGGGCTCTAGAAGTGTTCCGAGCGTCTTTGCTAGCATCTAGATTTTCTCCATCCTCAGCTACGAATGGTATGGCGGCAGTGCCATGATCACGCCGGCTAGGGGGAAGACGTCGCTTTTGATTGGCTAAATGCTCGCTCGTCCTTGGTAGTATCTGGTAATTAGGGTCCTTAGGCCGCAAAATGACAGGCTTGGGGAGTTCCGCCCTCTTATCGTTAGGACCATGCGACGGTTCGGGCTCCTGTGGCCTTTCACTTGTCACGTTCGACAGCAGCTTACAGTCACCCTCGTCACTTGGAGGCTCCGGTAAAGTTGTAGGAATTCTGAACTTTGATAACTGAGGCACACCTACCTTGGTGTCAATTCGTGCTGGCATAGCTTTTTGGTTGGCTTCCAATCGTGCTCGCCTGTTTCCAGTCCTCTCATTTTGCAAGAACTGCTGAGCACGGATTCTGTTCTTACTTCCCCGAAGCCACTCCGGGACTTTGGCATCCAATTCAGCCTGCTTCTGAAGCTCGGCAGATTTGCGTTGCCCTTCTTCCCACAACATCATGCCGTACTCTTCTCCCTTCCTCATGTAATATTCCTTATCATATAGAGAATATTGTTCGGATTCTGGCTCCCCTTTACCTTTAAGATTATAACTGAGATCACCATTGTCCTCTTCAGAATCTGCGTCCTCTAATTCATAGCCTAATAGTATCTCGCCAGTTTCAGTAGCAGTGGAAGCCTTAAGCGTCGAAGATTTCCTACGCTGCAATTCAAGGCGTCTAATTTTTCTTGGGGTCAGAAGTCTGTTCCCAACATCGTCTAAGTCTAGACTATCGTTTGCACCTCCAGATCCAATGCCGAATTGAGGTACCGCTGGACTGCTCGAACCTTGCTCGCTCTTGACGTGTACAGGCTTTGAAATACTGCCAAGCGCTTTATTGTCCTTCTGCTGTGTTCGCGTGTGGTTGTCTATTGTTGGCGGAGCCCTTTTTCGTTTCAACGATCGTTCAGAAATTATGGTTGGGAAGTCGGAATCATCCTTCGCTAGCCACATGGGCGGTTTTGTCCCTTGAAGCGCAGGATCCTTCTTATCGTTCACAAAATGCTCTGCTTCAACTTGCGGTTCAGAACCGTCAGAAGTAGCCGCGCAATCGGTGTTGCCGTTCGATACAGGTGATAGACGTGTATTCTGCAAACGAGCTTCGGAGACAGGAGCTGCGCGTTTATCTGTGTTTGAGCTGCTTGGGCTGGGACTAAAACGCTGGGTCGGCGTTCTCAGGCCTGTCTCCACTTCCCTAGGAGGTGAAGTATGTCTGATGGTGGCGCTAAGCGACCTTGACGGCGAGAGAACATGCTCGTGGAATGAGGGTGGAGCTGGTTCACAGGGAACCTCATAAGTTTCACCAGCTGTGCCACGCGTGCTTCTTAGAACAACTTCCGGAGAGTCTCCAGCCTTTAACTTTCTCCCATGCTTCAATTCCCATCTCCGAACGTATGCTCGCCAATCTTTAGTGAGATCCTCGTAATACCTACACTTGGCCTCTAAAATATTCCGGGCCACAACGAGCTTTCCATAATCACGGTCGAAACTCGCTAAGAGATCTAGCACTCGATTGTACTCCTCATTGTCAACATCTGAGGCATTAGGTGGAAGCGACGATCCAGGTTTTAGGCGGCTTCGGAACTCCTGGACTTCCTTCTCAAGAACTTCGACCCTCGATGCTCGTTGCTGTAGCGATGGGACATTTTCGAGGTCCTCTATTCGTCCAATATCAAAGGACTGGCATTGTTTCACAAACGCTTCAGCTTTATCCGCTCGTTCCCGGAGCTTGTCTTTCTCATCTTGATGTTGTTTTCTCTCGGATTCGAAAGCGTTATCGCCTATAGTATAAGCACAATCATTAGATGACCTAGTCCAGAAGATTCAAGTAGAACAGTCCGGACGTACGCAGAGCAATTTCTTCTTTTAGTGCCTGGTCAAAGTCATTCAACTCCTTGCTCAAGTGGTTGAAAAGTGTTGTTCTATGTTTTCTGAGTGCCTCCATGAGATCATGATTCCCGACTGCTGTCGCTCGGAAGGGAACTTTCGTAGAGTTCACAAAGCTCTTCGTGCTCGGAACACTCAGGAGGCTTGATTACTCGGATCGTTTGACATAGAGAACCGCGGGGCTTCTTCACTGACAATACGCGTTATGATCGTGTTGGGGAACGCGGCGTCGACATAGGGTTTATTATCTTATCTTATCTCCGACTACAGTCCGATAGGTGGTAGATAATACGACACCATGACACTTTCACCGGACTGGAGACTGGGGGAACACCATTCGCAATCGACGTAAAGCTGACGAGTAAGCAACTGTCTTCTTGTATCAACATGAGCAAACGCTCTCGGGATGGACCCGATGACAGTGATAATGCCCGGTTTGCAAAGCGGCTCCGACCGGACAAACCAGACCGTCTGTCCCTCCTAAGTGATGAACTTCTACTAAGGACCCTATCCTACCTGCCTATTTCTGATCTTACGCTGTGCCAAAGGTGTGTATGATGGGCGCATATAGAAGCAATGCGCTGACCGAATAGACTCTCTCACCGTCTGAAAGCCTTGGCTGCAGACCCACAGCTATGGAAGTCTGCGTACTACGACCGATTTGTTCGACCTCGAGCATCAAGATTACCGGGTATTCGGGATCAGCAGCTCTCCGCGAAGTCCTTATACTATTCGTCTAAAATTTCCAAATGGCTGGAAGATGATCACCTCGTGAAAGGAGGCAACACAACCAACTGGAAGAGACAATATAAACTCCGGCACAACTGGTCAAAGGGGAGCTGCAATATCACCGAGACGCAAGTTGCAGAGAAACCATCGGTACCGCCACTGCTGGTCCGTTTGCACGCAGGTATAGTGGTAATAGCCGATCCTGGAGGATTACGAACATGGTCGATGAAAGGGGAGCAGCGCTTAATCGCAAAACTAAATTGGCCTGTGGCTGGAAGTTCCTCTTCGGTCTCCGTGGTCCCAACATCCTTGGCATTAGACGTTACAAACCCTGACGTTGATCGACTAGACGTTGCGGTTGGCTTTTCAAACGGCAAGTTCATCATTTACCGACTTGAAAGAGGGGAACGAGCTTTTGCTCATCTCTATACACACCCTCCCTCGTCCAATGGTACGATATCGGCTATTGCTTATGCTTCGCGATATCTTCTCACCATGACCGAGGCGCAGCTCCTTTCACTGTATATATTTTCTGATGAAGCAACTGATAACTGCAAAAGCTCCACCGCGGGGCCTCCTCGCCTAATTTCTTCTCTAAAGTCACATACGGCATGGCCGCCCTTGTCACTTGCAATAAGATTTTCTCCTAACAGTATCTTCGCATCCATAGCGTATGCAATGCCTACGTATCTCGCTGGATGGTCCGTCGGATTGCAGGAGCTACGCCTTACAAAGGACGGCAAGATCCTAGAATCTCGTCTGGCATCGGCCTCAAGCCAGGGATTTACTCCACTATCTATTTCTTCTCCGGCCTCGTCGCGCTCAAGTCCAAGACCCGGATCATCACCTGTGAGGGGCATCATCCCGGCACCGAGACCTCCATCCACAAGGCCAGCGTCTCTGTCATATACTCATCCGTACCTCCTCGCGGCTCATCCGGATAATACACTGACGCTTTATATGGCAACATCTAACGTGGAAGGCCTGTCAATCGGGCCAGGAGAAAGATTGTGGGGTCATACATCATCAGTCTCTGGTGCTCATGTCGGCGATCGGGGCAAAGCTGTTTCGGTAAGTGCACATGGGAATGAAATTAGAGTGTGGGATCTTGAGGGTGGATTCTCTTCAAACTCGTCGAAACGCCGTGTTGCTGGTGGTGAAGCAAGCGTGCAGGTTCACCCCGAGAGAAGGGTGAGTAGATACCATAAAAATTTCCCAGCAGCGAGGTTGAGACTTGAGGCCTACCATGATAGCTCTGAGACATCGGACTCAGAGGAGGTGCATTTTGACCATTCGACAACCACGAAGGGATGGGTGGCCTTTGATGACGAGAAGGTAGTAGTACTTCGAGAAAAGGCACATGGGGCTCAGAAGCTCGTGGTATACGATTTTACATAGTATTCCATCTCGTCGTAATGTATATTTGATGATATCGCGGTCGCTGTATGATCATGGTGCAACTGAACCGAAGATGAGAACAGGATTCAATACCGTGTTGTGTCTATTAGCTCTACCATCCTGTGTTTCTACTGCATGACTTGTACCAATACTTTGCACATGACTCGTAATACCAAGGGGGGGGGTGTTTGTACCTGATCCCTGAGACTGGGAGAGGAACATAACGATGCTGTCAAAAGCCGTTAAGCAGCGCAAAGTGGTAGTACTACCTTAGTAGTGGTTCCTGAGATCTGAACTCAGGTACCTTGTTCCATGGGGCACTACTAAGCGAACCCATACCTGGCTAGCGCTGTCATGACAGTCGACACTTCAATCTTCAGTACTTCTGCTTTGGTAAACTTTCACTCCAGCACCTCTTCAACTTCGCAACGCTCCAATTCCTCAACGCTTCTTGCCGCTTCTAGAACCCAGTAATTCTACTACACAATCCAAAGTAAGCATGCATAGCATTCCAGTTTTCCAACACCTTCCCTCCACATTTCTCGCCTAGTTTAGAGCTTTCAAACTGACCTTTCACCTCCACCACTAGAATCAGAAATACAAAACATCATGGATTACCAGGCAACTGGCGGTCGCGGTTGCTACAACTGTAAGCCATTTAGTTCACATTCTTTCACCATCCTCGGCTTGCGTACACTGTACTTTTTTAGAAATGCTTCGCCTCGCAGCGATATTCTTGATCGTGCCTATATGTTGTGGTTATAACGCATGGCGACCAACATCAACCACCGCAGAGTAGTCTCGCCTTTTGAATTTCAATCGTGACTTGGGGAACACTCCCTTGCGCATTGCGCACTACAATGTCACTTGTCCTCATTTCAGATTGTGACACACTGTGTCACCTTGCGTCCCATCAGCTCGATTCCTCACATTTGGATAAATATTCCAAAACAGTCCGCTGATATATTGTCTTCCAGGCGGTGATAGCTCCCACCAGGCCCGTGACTGCCCAAAGCGTGGCACCCCAACCTGCTACAACTGCGGCGAGGAAGGCCACGTTAGTCGTGAGTGCAACGCCCCGCAAAAAGAAAAGGCATGCTACCGCTGTGGGGAAGCCGGCCATATCTCGCGCGATTGCCCTAACCCTGGTGCCGGTGGCGGAGGAGCTCCGAGTGGCGCTGGCGGATACTCTGGTGGTGGCGGCGGAGGTGGTCAAGAGTGCTACAAATGCGGCAAGGTCGGACACATCGCTCGCAACTGCACTGAAGGCTCATACGGTGGGGGAGGATATGGTGGTCAGAGCCAAGGCGGTTACGGGGGTGGCTACGGAGGCGGAGGCGGCGCCCGTCAAGGAGGCCAGACTTGCTACTCGTGTGGAGGGTACGGCCACATGTCTCGCGACTGCACCCAAGGTCAAAAATGCTACAACTGTATGTACTCCTAATACTGCTTTAAGATGAATACTAACAGCAGCAGGTGGCGAAGTTGGTCATCTAAGCCGCGACTGCCCATCAGAGCCCACCTCAGAGCGCGTCTGCTACAAGTGCAAGCAGCCCGGCCATGTGCAGGCAGCTTGCCCCAACTGACAGACTGGTCTCTCCCGCCCAGCAGACCGCGGAACAAGCATGGTCTAGGATACTTGCAATACGGAATTGGTTCTTCTTGTACTGGAAAAAAAGCAAATCGCCTGCATACCCCCATGGATACGTAAAAGGAAAGGAGCAGCATTGGTCAGGAAACTTTTTTCACTTCTTTGTACTATCTTCGGTTTTATGCTCAAAAAGGTCGGCATTTTATGATCAACTTATTGAAAAAGCAGGGGAGGAATAGTATGTTCTCTGTCTATTACAGCCGAGGGCCTGCATAGCATCTTGCACCGAAAATGGTTCTGAATGTACGCTAGCGATGAACGTCTTTTTACGGCCAGGGTGATGGTTGTAGTGAGATGGGAAAGTTAATGACAGCCTTGATCTTTCCGTCTGGAGCTGTGGAGTCTGCAAAGAGCTGCGATGCTGACAGTGGCCAACCTGCTTGAGTCTTCAAGATCACTGCTAACATTATTAGCAGTTACTTAGATTGTGCAATATTTTCCTCGGACTGTTGGACTGTTCGTCTAGATCTTTCGTAGTGAGTTAGGTGCTTACTCGCAATCGGAACAACAAGCCTACCTTCTGCCACTTCAGCAACCATGAGACTGACAATCGGATAACATTCCGACCTACGGTTTCGACCAATACACCGTTCAAGCCTCAACTGAACCAACCACCTGACCCCCCGGATCATCGACAGTATACCCACTATCCCAATGAATGCCCCTTCCCTCCTCTGCAACCTCCTCATCCTCCCAACCTATACCTCACGCCCATCTCCCGTCTCCCCTTCATCCCCCCTTCATATTCCCCGAATACCAAAGTCACACTTCATGAATGATGGTAGAGTATTGGGTGTGTTGGGAATTCGAAGGATGATAATTGGGAAATGGGATGGTGATAGGGATTGGGCGGTTTTGGAGGGGAGATGTGAGAGGTAGTTCAGATGGAATTGTGGGAAGGGAAATGGAACAGTGGATGTTGTACGAGTACTGCGGCACTTCCTCTACTAATCCTGAAAGTTTCAGTGTCTTGTTTATGATATCGCCTTTAGTAATTCGCCCCCCATCTCGAATACCATCTAGAGACGAAAGTGGGTCGGGTTTTTCATACACAACTTTTCTGTCATTAACGAAGTTTTTCCCACTCTCGATTGCTGAACTGACTTGTATCATCTTCGTTCTCGCTATTGCGGTTCAGTCGTCGATGCAAATGATGTTCTCTTCTCTTGTGCCAGCTGCGTTTTCTAAAATGTCTTTCATTGTACCGCGCCGTTTTTCTACCACCACAGCAATGCATGACTTCAAGGTTTTGCGAGCGAAGGGCTCTTTGAGAGGGTGGGGCGGGGGGGGGGGTGATGGGAGATGAGAGAGGGATGAAGGGAACAGTGCTGGGGGCTTAATGAGGGTCTAACAAAGGAGTGCTGAGGTGAGATGGGTGAAAAGGGTTGAAAATGGCCGTGAGGGGACGAGGGAAGGGATTGAGATGAAGGGGAGGAATGAAAACATGGGAGAATGGAATAGGTAAAGAAGGAGTGTGGATAGTCAGAGAGGAGGACACTTGAGAGTTTTGTTTGAGAGAAACTAAGATGGTTTCACAACGTCTTTTCTCCCCAAATGAAAATATGCTTTTCAGACATGTTCTCGCCATCTTCAGCCTCTCGCCTGCTATGTCCCCGCACTCCCAAATTGCTTCCATTGCTCCACTTTCACTAGGATTCGTAAACGCTAATCCGTAATCCAACTCATCCTCCATGCTCTCAAGGCCCTGCCGCTGACGTCCTCGTCCGCAAGGCCTCGCGGATAAAGCTCTACCTTCCCAAAAATTCTGTGTCCCTGGAATCTGTTGCTTTGATGGGGGTGGGGAAGGTATGAGCCGGTTTGCGAAGGAGAGAGTGGCAAGGCGGAGTGTTTTCTACTCGAAATAGACGCGAGGGTGTGGAACCAGGAGCATTGTTTCTGTTGATAAGGTAGCCATAATAGCGCAGAACAGTCAGTTACACCACCTTATCCGAGACGAACGTTTTCCCTTCTTTATGAGCTTAGTTACTACATGTCGCCGTAGTAAGAAAGTCACGATGGGCGAGGGTATGTTGTTAGTTCTGAAAGCTGTGGCAGAGGAGGTATAATGGTGAGGGAGGGGGGAGGGAAGGGCCGGGCTGGGAGGAGTGAATGGGGGAAATGGTAGACTTACGGGCGTTTTTCGTAGTCGTCGTAGTCCCAATCTCTTGTTATCTTGCTGAGCAGGGATGACGTCTAAAGAGGTCAATAACCGTACGACGTCGATTTTCCGGCGCAGAGGGTTCCCTGACCGAAACAGATACCCAAATGGAAATATCGCAAGGGCGAGTGATTTTGAGGTATTCGTTTCACGTTTTCCGGTTCGAATCTTGATTTAACTACATTATACTTGCTCATTCTTCATTGAAATTTGTCGAGGGCGGTTTTGAGAGTAGGAGGTGAGGGAGGGAAGGGAGGTTTGCGAGGAGTGTATGTTGAAGATGGGTGAAGTGGGAGAGTTGGTGGAAGAGCCTATAACTATCAAGAGATGTTTAGGAACTTGACAAGAACAATGTTCTTATATTTCAAAAGATACTAAAGGGTGTATAGAAAGAATTTAGAGGAGAATGAGAACGAGGATGCGAATGGATTTTTTTGAGCTATGGTCTAGAGAGGGTGGACTTGGGGATGGAATGTCGATGGCAGAATGGGTAGGATCTGGTGAAGGTTAGTGCCTTGATAGGTAATGAGACTTGAGATATCTTAGTAGTATAGATCTGCGATATGAATATTTCGGTTTATAATTCGAGGAAATGGGCTCATGGCGTTCTGTCGACAAGTACCTCGTTGATATGGAGGTGCGAATCCACCATATGTGGATTGGAAAAGTCCGTGTCGTTGATCAATAGTCGATAAGTGAAGTCGAGAAGAGTGCCTTTGATACTTCTTAGCCTGCGTTGTCGAAAGTCTTGAAAGGTCGTAATTTCTGATGGTCCGGTGCGTGAGAAATAGAACGACCCGAGCTATCTTGAAAGACAAATGACGATCGTTAGGTTACAGTTCCCCATAATTAGTTCTAGATGTTTCAAATTCAGTACATAGCCTCACCACTAGCAAAGAAAATGAGGCTGAGCGAATGAGATCGCCCGATTCGAGAATCCTTAAGGTCTGAACAGCCAGCCTAATCATGTGAAAACGTAAATCCGTTCTCTATCTGCATTCGAATCCTTTAGGAACAGAGATGATCAGATCGTCCGAAGAACTTGGTAGGATTTGAAACCAAAACATGCACGGATACGCTCCTGAACCTGAGATTCATCCTTCGAGAAGATCAGTGCCTTCGCAGGGCAGATTCCCCAGAGGATGACACGGATTGCGTTGCACTGCTTAGGTGGTTTGGTGGTTTGGTTGGAGGTTGATTAGGTATAAAATGCTCGCTTTCCTTTGTGTCTTTCAATGCAGCACAGATACTTCCACTCCCGTTCATCACTCGATCACCATAGTCTAAAACATTTCAACTCATTTCATCCTCATTCATTACAGTACTTCATCTTTACCTTGGATAAACAAATTCCATCATGCTTTTCATCCAATCCATTAGCTTTCTTAGCGCAGTATTCGCAGCAGCAGCACTTGCAGGCCCCGTCGACAAATCTCAAACTGCTGGCCCCATTGAAGAGCGCCAATACTTCGTTAGTCCTCAAGTTTTTCCGGTGGCAACTTGCAACAACGGCTGCGTGAACGCCGGATGGACATGCACGGGCGGTGTGGGCGACTGTGGCGGACAAGCACCTGGCTGTGCGTTTGATATAGAAGGGGGTTGCTTGCAATGTGGTTGTTCGGGCAATTGAAGGTCGAGCAAACGGGTGTATGCCATAATCATTGGGAATCCACTAAGAATGACAGAGGCTAATTCGTGTTACTATAGAAGACTTGGGGGACCATGAGATCGGATCTGGAGGAAGTGCGGGAAAATGTTTGCTTTGATATGTACTTAGAGAATGGTGGAATATCTGCACTCTTTCAGAAATCTTTCTACCATGTCTACCTTCCATTAGGACTGCTTTAGCATGGTGATAATATTCGAAGCTTTATATAAGCTAGAATAGGCGAAAATCAACCGCTGGTTCAGATTATGGATAGAGTGGGAAAGCACGAAATGGACATATTTGTTCTTCAGGATATCTGGAGCATGGCGGAGCTGACTGTGCGATATTTATAGTGCTCCACAACCTTCAAAGCCTCGGGGGCCGCCTAAATGGTGCAGTGCTAACCTTATTTAGAGAGGTCTTCGCACCACAATGATGATCTTTCTGATAAAATCCGGACTAGGGAATGGAAATCCTTTACAGATGTCCCTTGACATCAGGGAATTTGGAGGAAGATTCTTTGTTGCATTCAGGGTTGAAGCTACGTCGCAGGGATGCCTCGAAAACGAGCTGCATACCTATCAATAGCCTCCTTTAGAAGCAAGGTGCGTGGCTGAGCTTGACTTGACAGTTTGTGGGAAATGTATGATAGTGAAAAGCAAGGCTCCAATGCCGGAATGAACGTAAATGAGAGTTGATACTAAATCAAGACTTTGCACCATTGGGAGCTATGCTTGAAGATATGGAATAGCACTTCGAAAAGATCATCAGCTTCCTTGTTATCCTTGCAGTAGCCAGGAGATGAAACCGACATGTTGACGAGGCTCGATTTTCTTGAGCTAAATGTGGTCGTTGTATCTGAACGAGGGTATTAGATCTCTCAAAGAGCGCGGATAGATTAGACTGCACGTAGTCTCTGAGATCAGTCGGCTAGGATCAAGTCCTACGTACAATTTCTAGAGCGAAGCCAGATCGATGACAAGAAGATAGTCGCACATTTGAAAAGGTCAGTAAACCAGTCCTATTGGCGGAGAAAGACGATGAGGCTTGAAGGATCCGTCCGTTGACCTGGCCAGTGGCCACCAACAAGTAGGTCGAAACAAAGTTGCAGGATTAGAAGTTTCGTTTGGCGAAAGGATCCCGACCGATCAGTAAAGTTCGTCGATCTGCTCCGTCGTTCTTCAAGGTTCGGGCTGGCGCCAGTCAGCTTTTAATAGATATGATTAAATCCATTCATGCTAGAATCTAGCCATGTTTCCTCGCAAACGATGTTGCCAGATTACACCGTCATTTTTCCTGCTTATATCGATGCCTAGGAAGCGCTGCGAAACGATAGGATTCGATTTAAGAAGATAGCGGCTGTTGATGTCTCCCTAGGGTGAACGTCATTTTAGGATTTTCATCCCAGTCGAACATGCCTATCAATTTTCATGCGTCGCCA
>JAABUO010000672.1_pt1 | contig 57621 bp, 48 predicted proteins | sample 5559291 | NCBI WGS metagenome assembly JAABUO01 (sample SAMN10711878, study PRJNA513372) | rock metagenome | isolation source: Antarctica rocks | place: Antarctica: Victoria Land, Finger Mt sud | reverse complement strand
GCGCGCTGCATCCAGTAGAGAACGCACTCGCCCTGGGGATCGGGGGTTCCGCCGCGACGTATCGTCACACGCGCGTTGTCGGAGAGCGGGCGCAGCGCTTCCGGAACCTGCGCAACGTTCTGCTCGGTCGTGATCTGTTTGCTGTCCGGCATTTGTTCGAACCTCTTCACTAGCTTACGTCGGGGGTAGGGAAGGCACCGTCGGGTAGGATCGAAAGAGCGAAGACCACACGGAGACAATGAAATGCAGGCGCTCGATTTTGCGTTGCGTGAATGCGGTCTGGAGGATGCACCGACGCTCGCACTGGTGGGTGCAGCGACCTTCCTTGAGACCTACGCGGGATTGCTGCCGGCCGAGTCGATTGTGTGGCACACGAGCACGAACCATAGCGCGGGGGCTTATGAAGCTTTGCTGGGTAAAGTGGACTCGCGCGCGTGGGTTGCGGAGCTTCCGCCAACATGGGCCGCAGGACACGGTGCGCCGATAGGTTATGCGGTTCTGTCCGCCCCGGACTTCGCGGCGAAGCTGGTTGGGCCGGGGGATCTGGAATTAAAACGGATTTACGCGTTTAGCCGGTTTCAAGGGCTCGGGGTCGGTCAGAAGCTTTTTGGTGCGGTGCTGGCGAGAGCGCAGGAGAGGCATGCGGCGCGGCTTCTTTTGGGAGTTCACCGCGACAACCACCGCGCCCTTGCTTTCTATAAGCGCAATGGATTTTTGGAGGTGGGCACGCGGCAGTTTCGGCTAGGCGAGAACACCTTTGACGACCTGGTTTTGGGGCGTGTTCTTCAGGGCTGATTGCGTAACGGGTACAGTATCGCGGCCGTCGGCGAAACAGGGATCCGTTACTTCGTTCAGAATGATGACGCTTGGGATGGCTGACATTCAGAGCACGGAGTGGCCTTTCTACATCCACTTACTACCTCGTGGATGTTTGGTCCCGGGCTTAGATGGTGCATACTTTTCTGAACGTCAGAAGGAGGCACTGTGATGGGTATGCGCAATAGCAGTGGGTGATCCTGCTCAGTCTGGTTTGTGGCTGGGTTACAGGGGGTGTAGAGGACCGGGAATGGCGACAACAAACGCAGATTCTCTCGGAATGACCACCAGAGGCGAAGAGCCTTGTATTCCACGCAAGACCCCGGAACGGGGGCGAACAGGCGGAGGCTACCAGAGACCCCAGGCGCGGCTGATGTAATCGCTCATGGTCATCGTAATCAGCACGATGAAGGTAAAGAATCCGGCTCCGATGGTCATCTTGATCAGGCCGCTCTGATACTTTGCGTGCATGAAGAAGAGGATGACGATGGTGGCCTTGGTGCAGGCGATTGCGATTGCGATCACTGGGTTGAAAACTCCCAGGTCGAAGTGTGCGGCCAGCACGGTGAGGCCCGTTCCGATCAGCAGGGCCACATAGACGAAGACATACTGGAGCGGCGTAACAATGTGGTGCTCCGTGTGTTCCGGATTGGTGATGTTACTGGCGTCGTTGTGGTCAGACACTGGCAGATCCCTTCTGGGCAGACTTGAGCAGACTTGGGCTACTTGAGCGGGTGGAGGTTGATGAGATAGAAGAATGGAAACAGAAACAGCCACACGATGTCCACGAAGTGCCAGTAAAGCCCGAAGTTCTCAATGGGTGCCACGTAGCCGGTTGAGAACTCGCTGTTCCACGCTCGCCACATCAGCCAGAACAGCACACCGATGCCGATAATCATGTGGATTGCGTGCATGCCGGTCATCGCAAAATAAAGGAAGAAGAAGATCTGGGTCTTCTGCGCCATGTCCGGCGAGAGCGGCGGCTGCGTCGCGTGTCCGGTTTTGGCGTCGATCGCCGGATTCACAAATTCGCTGATGTCGAAGCTTGCGCCAGGGATGTGATGCAGGTCCCACTTCTCTTTGTACTCGACGCTCTTGATGCCGAGGAAGGCGATGCCGAAAAGCGTGGTGAGCAGCAGGCAGACGACCAGCACGGTGCGCTTGCGGACCTCGGCTGCCCACACGCCGAGCGCCATGAAGAAGCCGGACGTAATCAGGATGGCTGTGTTGGCGGTGCCTAGCGGAATGCTCAACTGGTTCGATGAGACCACGAAGGCCTCGTAGTACCAGTTGCGGTAGAGCAGATAGGCGAAGAACATGCCGCCGAAGAACATGATTTCGGTAAGGAGGAAGAGCCACATGCCGAAACTTCCGGCTTCGCGCTGCTGCTCTTCGGTTTCGAAATGGTGCCGGTGCTGCGGTAGCATCACGTGATGGTTCACGTCCGATGCGTTCTCGAGATCTCCGGCATGCGGGATTGCTGCTAAGGAAGAATTAGCCAACGGTGGTCACCTCATTTGCAGTCTTATTGGCCAGCCATTCATAGTCGTACGCTTCGTGATCGACGATCGGAATTTCGACGAAATTCTCGGTCAGGGGCGGCGATTGGATCTGCCACTCGAGGCCCGTGGCCTGCCACGGATTGTTGCCCGCAATGGCGCCATACTTGAGCGACCAGCCGAGGTAGAGCAGAGGCATCATGTAGCCCACGCCCAGCACGGTTGCGCCGGCGGTCGAGAGCACGTTGAGGACCTGGAACTCCGGCGGATACGCGTGATAGCGGCGCGGCATGCCGAGGTAGCCAAGGATAAACTGCGGGAGGAAGGTCAGGTTGAAGCCGATGAAGGTCGTGACCGCAGCCAGCTTCGAGAGCGACTCGGGATACATGCGGCCGGTCATCTTGGGCCACCAGAAGTGAATGCCGGCCAGGAAGGCCATCAACATTCCGCCCACCATGACAAAGTGGAAGTGGGCCACCACGAAGTAGGTTTCGGTGAGGTGAATGTCCATGCCCAGTGAGGCGAGGAAGATGCCCGTCAACCCACCTATGGTGAACAGCCCCAGGAAACCGAAGGCATAGAGCATCGGGGTTTCAAAGGTGACGGATCCCTTCTGCATGGTGAAGGCCCAGTTGAAGACTTTGATCGAGGATGGGACAGCGACCAGCATGGAGAGAAGGGAGAACACGAGGGCCGAGTAGTTCGAAACGCCCATGATGAACATGTGGTGTTCCCAGACGAAGAAGCCGAAGACGGCGATGGCGACTGAGGAGAACGCTACGGCCGTGTAGCCGAACACGCGCTTGCGGCTGAACGTCGAAATCACCTCGGAGATCACACCCATGCCCGGCAGAATCATGATGTAAACGGCGGGATGAGAGTAGAACCAGAACAGATGCTGGAAGAGGAGAGGATCGCCACCCTTGCTTGGGTCGAATACGCCGATACCGAACAACCGCTCTAACGCGACCAAGACCAGGGCAATCGCCAGCACCGGGGTTCCCAGCACCATCAGGATCGAAGCTGCGTAATGCGACCAGACGAACAGCGGCATGCGGAACCAGGTCATACCGGGGGCACGCATACGGTGGATCGTCACGATGAAGTTAAGCCCGGTGAAGATGGAACTGAACCCCGCGATGAAGATGGCCGAAGCTGCGGTGATCACGTGCGTGTTCAGGTAATGGGTCGAGAGCGGCGTGGTGAAGGTCCAGCCGGTATCGACGCCACCCAGCACCAGCGCGGCCAGCGTGAGCGTGCCGCCGATCATATAGAGATACCAGCTCAGCAGATTGATCTTGGGGAACGCCAGATCGCGTGCGCCGAGCATGATCGGAATCAGGAAGTTCCCCAGGGTGGCCGGAACCGATGGCACCAGGAACAGGAAGACCATGATGATGCCGTGCATCGTGAAGAATTTGTTGTATGTGTCGGACGCGACCAGGTCGGGCATGGGCGTCAGCAACTCCAGCCGGATCAGGCCCGCGAACGCACCGCCGATGAAGAAGAAGAACGTGATCGAGATGAGGTACAGCATCGCGATGCGCTTGTGATCGCCCGTCAGCAGCCAGCTCATCAGGCCATGCTCGTTGTTAAGATAGTTCCGCTTGGGGATACGGGCGGACCGCTGGTCCGGCAGATTGATGATGGTTGATGTGCTCGCGCTCATTTATTTCTCCATCCCCGACGCCGTGGGCGCCGCAAGGTCCGACTGTGACGTTCCCGAAGTCTGCTGGGGACGATAGTTGCTGTTCAACGTCTTAATGTATTCGATGAGGTCGATCAGGCCATCTTCGCTGATCTGCCCCTGGTAGGTGGGCATGATCGGCGCATATCCCGCCGTAACATGCTCTGAAGGATTCAGGATCGAATCGCGCAGATAGGCCTCGTTGACTGAAACCTGCGATCCGTTGGCAAGGGTTAGACGCGATCCGTAGACACCGGCGAGCGAAGGCCCGCGCGCCGCAGCGGTTCCGTTATGGCATGCCGTGCAGCCCATGCTGGCGAAGAGCTTTTCGCCGTTCTGTGCCAGCGACATGCCGCTGGTGGACTCGCGTGTCCACTTCTCGTAATCCTCGGGCGTAAGCACCGTAATTTCACCGATCATGCCGGAGTGCTTGGTTCCGCAATACTGCGTACAGAACAGGTGGTAGGTGCCCGGCTTGGTCGCCTGGAACCAGACTGTTGTGTAGCGCCCCGGAATGACTTCCCGCTTGACCCGGAACGCGGGGACGGAAAAGCTATGGAACACATCCTGCGAGATCATCGTCAACTGCACCGGGCGCCCGGTGGGCACATGCAGCGCATTGATCTCGTGCTGTCCGCCCGGATGCTCCGCCTTCCACATCCACTGTTTGCCCACTATATATACGTTCATCGAGTTCGCCGGGGGATCGTAGATGCGGAAGTAGAGCACCGCGCCCCAGACGAAGGTAACCAGGAAGATGGCGAGCGGGATGATGGTCCAGGTGGCTTCGAGCAGGGTCGAGCCTTCGATCTGGGTTGCCACCGGGCTGCGCGACTGGCGGTAGCGAACTGCGAAGCCGAACACCAGCGCACCCACCAGCACCAGACCAGTGAGCGTCATTCCGATCAGGAAGAAGTACAAGGCGTCCTCCCACGGGGCGATCGTCGACGCCTCCTGCGGAAAGATCGGGGAGTCGGTGAGCCACTTGGTCAAGAATTGCCACAGAACTGGACTGATATGCATCGTTACCCTTTATCCGCCTTGTTGAATCCGTCCTTGCGCGTCAAATCCTGCTCGCGAGCCATCCGTATGTCCTTGCGAAACATGATAAACATAAAGCCACCCAGCCACGCCACTGTAACCATTCCGCCCAGCTGCACCACCCGTGCCACAACCAACGAGTGCTTGTTCGTTGTCGGGTCATAGCGATAGCAATACGTAAGAATGTTGGCGACCGGGGAGCCAATCTTGTTGCCCGAGGCCTCAATCAACCCCAGCAGAATGTCCTTGGGCGAGTACTCCACGCCCAGGTAGTACTGGGCCATGCGTCCTGCCGGCGTTGCAATTTCGATTGAACTGGCATGCGCGTACTGGTCCAACTTCCCATCCGGGCCTGGAACCCTGACATAGCCGAAACCAACAGCCGCCGTAACCGCATTGATGGCGGGCTCCTGACCAGTGAGGAAGTGCCATCCCGCCGCAGTCTCCGGTCGCCCGTAGCGCTTCAGGTAGAAGGCTTTTTTCTTGGCTGCTACTGCCGGCGTGTCAGACGGGTCGATGCTGATGACAACGACGTTGAAGTCCTTGCCAGGCTCGAGCTTGACCATCTCCAGTGCGCTGGTCAGCCCATCCATCTCTTCCGAACAAATCATCGGGCAGGTGAAATACACCAGGGACAACACGGCGGGCTTCTTGCCGAAGAAGTCACCGAGCCGCACGGTTTTACCGGTGTCATCGACAAACTGCGCGTCCAGAGGAAGCTGCTGATTGAGGTGCTGATTGACAGCGACTCCCTTCAGGACACGCGGCAGTTCATCCCCGCGATTCTCGCCTTGCGTTTTTTCGCCGTACGGCGCCACCTGGCCGTGCGCGGGGGAAGCCGTTGCGGAGCTCCAGAGCAGGCAGCCCAGCGCCGCGGCCAGCATCCAGCCCCGCTCTGTCACTCTCCGGATTGTGCTCTGCATGGTCGTCATTGCAATCTGCCTACCGTCTTCTCTTGCCTGGCCCATACTTCTATTTTATTGCTTTTACGGTGCTCGCAGCTCTCCCGGCTACTTCGGCGGAGCCAGTTCCGCGTGTTCTGCTGCTTCCGCTTTGCCGAAATCCAACTTCTGCTGCCGGGCTTGCATGCTGTCCAACTCCGGCCCGGTGCGCGCAAATCCGTTCGTTAGTGGCCGGGTCACGCCAGGGACGCCGTCAAAAGCGAGTTCAGGAGCCTGCTGCCCATTCTGCGGCATGACAGGCAGGCCGCGCTGCGCAATCAGTTGCATTGCCTGGTCGATCGGAATACGCAAAGGCTGGCCTGGAACGGAGCTGTAATGGTTCAGCAAAAGATCTTCGCGGGCATGCAGATCAGCCGTGTCCTGGTTGCCGTCATCGGTCTGCAGCCGTGGTCCGGGAAACTGTGCAGACATTATCTGTAGCTGCTGCTGGTCAATCGCCGCATTGCTCTTCAGATTTTCAAGGTTGCCGCGGCCGGTCTTCGCTCCCGCATAGATCTGTGTCTGCTTGTGCCATTCATCGACCGGACCATCCTGCTTCTCGATACCCGAATTAATAACACGGCCCATCAAATAGCAGAAAAAGAAGAAAACCAGCACGAACGCGAACAGCCCGCCCAGGAACGCAGCAACCCCACCTACGTTGGCGTCGGTCATTTCGTAGCCGGCCTCTTCGCCTCCGCTTGCGGGCTGGGGGTAGGTTCCGATGTCTCCACTGGCCGCCGGGTATTCTCCGGGATGTTGTCCGTCTTGATTAGTGGGCATGTTCGGGCTCCAGGATCTCCGCCAGGTGCGGATCGTTGACATTGACCAGCGGACGCGACATTAGTTGGTGGAAATAGAAGGCTGCCCACAAGGACAACACTGCGAGTGGCACAGGAATGTACGCAAGCATGCCCCAGTTTCCGATGATGTGGAAGTTGCTGGCCGAGTCTTTGAAGTTGGGCTCAATGAGCCAGAACATATCCAGCGCACGCGCAAACAGCATGAAGCTGCAGAGCGTGATCATGCGTTTCTTCGAGCGCTTCAGTTCGCGCGAGAGCAGCAACGTGAACGGAATCAGCCAGTGGCAGATCACGTCGAGCGCGCAAACGACCCACCAGCCGCCGCGGAGGCGTGACAGATACCATGAAATCTCGTCCGGCAAATTGCCCGACCAGATGATCAGGAACTCGGCGAACGCGATGTACATGTTGAGCATCACGAACGCAAACAGGAACTTGCCGAGGTCATGCTGCTCGGTGATGCGCAGCAGCGTCTTCATCGGTTGGACCTTCGAGAGCTGCACCACCGTCAGAATGGACAGCGCCAGCACGGCAAAGCCCTGCCCCACGAGAAACCGTAGGCCCCAGATCGAGCTGTACCAGGTCACATCCAGCGACATGATCCACAGCAGCGCACCATTGCTGAGGAGGACGACATAAATGAAAATTCCGGGCCCGGAGAGATTCTCAAACCGAGTGCGCCAGCGATCATAGCTTGGCATGGTGCCCGCAGCCGGATCGGCGTCACGCTGGAGGGACCATTTGTTGAGCAGAAACATGAACAACATCAGCACGCCGAAGATGACACAGGTCTGGACAATCGCGCTGACTGGATTGAACATCGTGTGCTTCGAGTTGGCAGTCAGCTGCTGCTCTTTGGTCATGGCGCCGATGGCAAACGCATGGGCGGTGGCGGCTTTGTTCGGGTAAGCCCACCACTGGTAGAGATGGGAGCCGAAGATGCCCAGGGGAAGTGTGAACAGCGCGACCAGGGGCAGCGTGCGCGTCATGGCCTCGAGGGGACGGCGCAGCAACAGACCCCATTTGCCTCCCGTCACGTATTGCAGCATCAGCATCACGAGACCGCCGCCCGAAAGGGTGAAGCTGCACATAAATCCGAGCAGATAGGCGCGCAGGATGTGGTCGGGGCCGCCGTGGACGAAGAAGAACGGCAAGGACAGAACCACCGATACGGCACAAATCATCAGCGCACGAGTGCGCCAGGCGGTGAGCAGCACCGGCGAGGAGAGTTCGGAGGGCAGCGACCTGGGACCGTGATGCAGGGCGTGGCCGTCGCCGTGATGCTCGTCGTGGTGTGCGATTGCGTGTTGATCGTTTCCAAATGCCATGCTATTCAGGCCTTCATCGAACGTTTTATCGTGCTGATTGCGGTGACCGTGTATGCAAGAGTTCCTTATTCCTCGTTGCTGCCGCCCGCGCCCGGCGAGGCTCGAAGCCACGGATATCCGGTGCTCGACTGGATGGGTGGACGCATGGACGGGCGTACCGGGCTCGCGTTGCGCGGCATCTCTCCAGCCCTGGGACCGGCTGCCCCAATGGCCGCAGGAGGCAGAACATACGGCTCGTTATCCGGAGTTCCGGTCACGGCAGTGGGCGGTAGGCCCCACTCCATGGCAAAGTTCGGCGCGAAGCCCTCGCGCTCAGAGATGGCAGACAGCGGCTCGACATGCTTGCCGCTTGCGACATCGCCCTGCTGCGCGTTCTGGCTCAACTGAAGAGCCCTGATGTAGGCCACAATGGCCCAGCGGTCGGCGGGTTTCACCTGGGCGGCATAATCCGGCATGGCACCGTAGCCGTTAGTAATCACGTTGAAGAAATGGCCCAGGGGAGCTGTTTCAAGGCGTGCCGTGTGGAAGTTTCCGGCCCGAGAGTACCCGCGCTGGACAATCATGCCTACGCCGTTACCGACCCGCGAGTGGCAAGGCGTGCAGTAGATGTTGTAGCGTTCCTGGCCACGTGCCAGTACGTCCATGGTGACGGGGAACGGAAGCGCATTGCCTTCTTGGCCGTTCTGGAGTCCGGTGCGGAAGTAGCTGTCCTCGTTCTGCTGTCCGCGCGCGACCGTGTCTTCCACCTGCGGACGCACGGAACGGCCATCCGCGAACAACGTCGACCCGCGCTGCGGATAGAACTTCGGCTCATTGTGCATGTCCTGCCGGCAGCCCGTCACCGCCAGCAAGGCCAGCAAGGCGGCGATAGAGACCGCCTGCGTGGACTGGGTTGAGCCATTGCGGGTTGACCCGTCGTGCCTGTTCCTAAATCCCTGCATTAGTTGTCTACCTCCACCACGGAGACCGCGGGGAACTGCTCAAGGAACGCACGCGTTTCGCCGAGCGAAAACTGCGGATCGGAGGCCTCAAGGCAGAGAAAGAACTTATCGGTGGTTGCGCCATTGCGAAAGTTCGGCGCGTTGAAGACAGGATGGTAGAGCTGCGGCATCCCGTTCAGGGCGATCATCCCGAAGGCGGCTGAAAGGCCGGCAAACAGGATGGTCCACTCGTACGCCGGGATGATGAATGCGGGCCAGCTAAAGAGCGGCCGGCCTGCGATATTCAGCGGGTAGCCCCAGACATTAATCCATGTCTGCATCAGGAACGCCGTGGTCAGGCCCATCAGGCCGCCCAGCAGGGTCACCAAAGGAACGCGTGTTTTGTGAAAGCGCAGCGCCTCAGCGGCTTCTTCGACCGGATACGGCGTGTAGCACTCCATCCGGCGGAAACCGGCGCGATACGCCATTTCGGTCGCATGCACCAGCTCGCCCGGCGTGTTGAACTCGGCAATCAAGCCGTAAATCCCTTCGCGCGGCGGCATCAGACGGTCTCCTGGATAACACGTTCGGAATCTCCCCCGCCCGGCCGGACCTTGGTCTGGGGCAGCATCATCCGTATCTCGGACATGGGAATCATGGGCAGGAAGCGCACGAAAAGGAAGAACAGGAACGTGAACAGACCCATCGTCCCCACATAAATCATGTAGTCCCACTTGGTGGCGCGGTAAGTTCCCCAGCTTGCGGGCAGGTAATCGCGGTAGAGGCTGGTGACAACGATGACGAAGCGCTCAAACCACATTCCTGTGTTCACGATGAGGGACAGGATGAAGAGATAGGTGACGTTGACCCGCAGCTTACGGCTCCAGAGGGTGGTGAGCGGAATGGCGATATTGGTCAGGATGAGGATCCAGTACGCCCAGCCCATGGGGCCGAACATACGGTTCCACATCATGAAGAACTCCCAGTGGGACGCCGAGTACCAGCTCATGAAGACTTCCATGCCGTACCCATAGGCGACAATGCCGCCGGTTCCGAGCATCACCTTGGCCATGTTGTCGAGGTGGCGCAGCGTCACCAGATCTTCCAGATGGTAGAACTTGCGCAGCGGAATCGCCAAAGTCAAAACCATCGCGAAGCCGGAATAGATGGCGCCCGCAACGAAGTAAGGGGGAAAGATGGTCGTGTGCCATCCGGCGAGTGAAGCCACCGCAAAGTCGAAGGAGATGACCGTGTGCACAGAAAGCACAAGCGGGGTGGCGAGACCGGCCAACAGCAGCGAAGCCGACTCGTAGCGAATCCAGTGACGGGTTGAGCCGCGCCAGCCCAGCGACAGCAGACCGTAGATATACTTGGCAGCCGGCATGGTTGCCCGGTCGCGCAGGGTGCCCAAGTCTGGAATCAGGCCGACATACCAGAACACGATCGAAATGGTCGCGTAGGTGGAGACGGCGAACACGTCCCAGGCAAGCGGGCTGCGGAACTGTGGCCAGACGTTCATCGTATTCGGGTACGGAAAGAGCCAGTACGCGAGCCACGGACGGCCGACATGGATGAGCGGAAAGGTACCGGCGCAGACCACAGCGAAGATGGTCATGGCCTCGGCAAAGCGGTTGATCGAGTTGCGCCAGGTCTGCTTGAAGAGCAGCAGGATAGCCGAGATCAGCGTGCCCGCGTGGCCAATACCGATCCACCAGACGAAGTTGATGATGGCGAAACCCCAGGCACCGGGAATCGTGACTCCCCAGATTCCAACACCTTTCAGGAACAGCCAGGTGACCCCGATGACTACACCCAGGGCTACGCCCGAAGCCACGGTCAGGCCCAGGAACCAGCCCAGCGGCGTGTTTGAGGTCAGCACGATGCCGGCGATCTTCTGGGTGACCGACTTGAAGCTATGGCCCGGCGCGATGACAGCATATTCGCCCGTGATCGGATTGATCATCGGATCGAGTCTGCTATCGGCGCCGGGGCGGTGAATAGGTCCTTGGGTCGCCATTATGCCAGCTCCGGATTGGGGTTGATGACGCCTGCCGTATACGTGGTACGCGGCCGGTAGTTGAGATCGGCAAGCACCGGGTAATCGCGCTGCTGCTGCTTGGCCTTGAACACCTTGCTGCCCGCGTCATTGATATTGCCGAAGACGATCGCATCGGTGGGGCAGGCCTGCTGGCAGGCGGTAACAATCTCGCCGTCCCGGACTGCCCGGTTCTCCTTGTCGGCCTCGATCTTGGCCGCTTCGATGCGCTGAACGCAGTAGGTGCACTTCTCCATGACACCGCGGGAGCGCACCGTCACATCCGGATTGCGCATGAACTTGAGGCTCTCGGTGTCGTAGTCGGAGTAGAGCAGGAAGTTGAAGCGGCGAACCTTGTAGACGCAGTTGTTGGAGCAATACCGCGTGCCGACGCAGCGGTTGTACACCATCGTATTGAGGCCTTCGGGCGTATGCACGGTGGCGCCGACGGGACACACCAGTTCGCAGCCCGCATTCTCGCAGTGCTGGCAGGCCATGGGCTGAAAGTGGCCCTTGGGCGTGGACAGGTCGCCTTCAAAGTAGGTGTCGATGCGCAGCCATTGCATGATGCGGCCGACCTTGACTTGCTCGCGCCCGACCACCGGAATGTTGTTTTCCGCGTAGCAACTGACGATGCAGGCATTGCAGCCGACGCAGCTGTTCAGGTCGATGGCCATGCCCCACTTGTTCTGAACCTGGAGGGACGACGGGTCCTGGTGGTCATATTGCCAGCTCGAACCGTACATGTTGATTCCGCGGTTAGGCGTTTCGCCGAGGGGAGCGTATCCGACCTTTTCAGTCAGGGTGCCGCTGGCGCCCTCGTGGGCGTAGTCGGGAATCCTTCGCGCTTCCTCGACGGTGGCGTAGCGGATGATCGCCCGCTCCTTCGCCTCGTGTCCCGGCAGGGAGTAGGTGCCTTCGTTGTCGAAGACCTTCTGCTCCAGGTCATGCTGGGCGTAGTGTCCGCGATGCTCGATGGACTGGACCTTGGTGACGCAGAGATCGTAGGTTCCTTTGCCGCGCGTGACCTTCAGGTTGCCGTCTGTGAACGGCGCAGCGGCGGTGCGCAAGGTGTACGCGTCGAAGCCGACGCCCGAACCGACGCGGCCCGCATCCGTGCGGCCGTAGCCCAGATGCACCGTGACCGCGTTGTCGGCGTGGCCGGGAACTGCAAGCACCGGAGCGACTACCTTGCGTCCGTTCAACTCCAGCTCAATGGCTTCGTTCTGGTCCAGGCCAAGCTTTTCAATGGTGGCGAAGCTCATCAGCGCCGCGTTGTCCCAGCTCAGATTCGTGATCTGCCTCGGCACCTCCTGAAGCCAGCCGACATTGGCATAACGGCCGTCGTACAGCAAAACGTCTGGGCGGAAGGAAATTTCCATCCCGTTCGACGTTGAAACCGGTGCACTCGCCGGTGCGCCGACCGCCGACGGTGTCCTGCTGGCAGCCGTGAATGCCGTGTTGGGCACCCAGCCATCGTGCACGGCCTGGCGCCATGCTGCCTCGCCGGGCGAACCCGCGCTGGCTGCCATGCTGGGTCCACCCGCAGCTTTGCCTGTGGCAGTAGCTGGAGAGGATGCATTGGACGGTGCGCCGCCGCCCTTGAAGTATGTTTTTGAATTCGCGGTGACTGCGTCAAAAGCCGACGCCTGGGGGTTGGCCAGGAGCCCCTGCAAGAGATCGTGCGCGCTCCTGCCGCCATACAGCGGCTGGATCATGGGCTGGATGATCGTAATCGAGCCGTCATAGGTGCGGGCATCCGACCACGTCTCGAGATAGTGCGCCTGGTTGATGTGCCAGGTTGCGAGCAAGCCAGTCTCGTCGACCCTCTGGCCCAGGTGAACCAGGTTGGGGACGCTATCGAGCGCGGCGCGGAAGTTGAGGTCCGTTGGCGCGTCATAGACCGGATTGACGCCCATCATGACGAGCCACTGCACGCGTCCGCCGTTCATGGCGTCGACCAGGTTCTTCAGATCCGCACCCTGTTCGCTGGGCATGGGCAGGACTGTCTCGCCATAGACGACCGTTTTGCCGATGGCGCCCAGTTGCTGGTTCAAGGCGTAGGCCGCCAGATGCACAGCGGGGGGAGCATACTCGCCCGGGATGACCACGCAGCGGCCCTTGGCTGCTTTCAAATCTTTTGCTACAGCCTGGAGGAAAGCGCCTGCCTGGGGGTTCGAGAAGCTCGCTGCCCCGTTGCCGCTGGCCAGAGCCTGTGCAAAGGCAGTAATCTCAGACGGCTTGAGGGGCAGGCGGTGTTCGGCCTTCATGCCGGTGACCGTGCTCATGGTCTCGACCACGTACATGCGGTTCATCGGTTTGTTGGGCTGGTCGGCGTCGTAGCGGTGGCGCGCGGCGTAGGCCGAAGACATGGGCAGGAAACCCGGGAACAGGATTCCTGACAGGAAGTCGGCGTCGAGCGACAGGATTACGTCCGCGTTTTCGAGCTTGTACTGCGCATCCGTGTAGCTCCCGAAGGCGGCCTTGGAGGCGGCACGCGAGGCGTCGGAGTTGACCGGATTCCACTGCACCAACTTTGCGTGCGGATAGGTCTTCTGGACCTGCTGCCACTGTGCTGCCAGGGTGGGCGAGGTGACGGTGTCAGAGAGGAAGTAAACGCCCTGTCCGCCCTGGGACTGCTTCAACGCCGCGCTGAATGCTTTTTGGAATTCATTGAAGTCGGAGGGGACGCCGCGGAAGAGCACATCTTTGGAGCGGTCAGGATCGTAGAGCCCCAGCAGAGTGCCCTGGGTGATGGCATCCGACTTGCCTCGACTCATCGGGTGATCAGGATTGCCGTCCAGCTTGATGGGCCGGAAAGCGTCCGACTTGACCAACAGCGGGACGGCGCCGGTTGGGAAAGGATGCGCGGTTGCGAAGTACATCGGGCGACCGAGGACGAGATCCTCGGGCTGCTTGATGTAGGGATAGATTGGCTCGTCCGGCTGCTTGGTGCATCCGGTCACGCCCGCGAGCGCCAGCGACGCTCCCATGACTTTCAGGAAGCCGCGCCGGGTGACGGCGTCGACCAGTTCGCCGCGGCCAAAGACCGAGCCGGACTGGCGCGGGAACTCGTCGGCCATCATCTCGTTGAACTCTGGCGTGTCGGCCAGTTCGTCGAGATTTTTCCAGAACTTCCGTCCGGTTTGTCCCTTCAGCTTTTCGCGCACAGCCTCAAGCGACATCTTTTCTACGACGGGCGCGACAGGCTCCGCGGGTGCAATCGAAGTGACCACCATGGGCTGCTGGACTTCGCCTGCATTGGACTGCGCGATCAACGCTGGATCTGCACTCTGCATATCGTCTGCTATCTTCCTCATCATCGGTGACACACCTCGCAGCTGGAGAGTTCCATGCCGCTGCGGATGTGGTACATCCCGGTCAAATATTGGCCCAGCTCTTGCTGGCTGGTGAACTTCGTGTAGTGCGCGGGCATGGCCAACATGTCCGCCGGAGGCCCGTCGCTGACCGTCTGGTTCGCGCCCGAGGTCGGGATTGGCTGGAGTTGCGTGCCGGACTGGGTCTTGCCGTTGCCGCCGGGTGAGCGTTCGGTCAACTGCAACATCGCCACCTCCGGGTTGCCGCCTGCGGGGTCGGACGTGGTACATGCGACCGTCTGCGCGGTGGGCAGATTGCTTCCGTTCGGACCCTTGGTCTGGCCGGTCGGAGCGCACCAGACTGGCTTCGAGCTTGAGGGTCCCTGCCAGGCCATGTTGTAAATCTCAGAGGTCGGGCGGAGGTTGACGCTGGGGTTGCGGTGGCAGTTGAGGCACCACTCCATCTGTAGCGAATTTTCCTCATACATCAACGGCATCTCATCCACACGGCCGTGGCAACTGGCGCAACCGATGCCCTTGTTGACGTGAATTTCGTGGTTGAAATAAACATAGTCCGGCAAGTCATGCACGCGAATCCAGGGGATCGACTCTCCGGTCGCCCAACTTTGCCGCACGGGTGCGAGCAGAGCCGCGTTGGTCCAGATCTGCGCGTGGCAGTTGATGCAGGTTTTAGTGGGGGGAATGCCTGCATAGCTCGACTTCTCGACCGACGTATGGCAGTACTGGCACTGGAGGCCAAGACCTTCGACGTGGTGCTTGTGCGAGAACGGAACCGGCTGGTCGGGCCTTTGTCCCTGCCGCGTCACCCAGGGCGAACGCTGCAATGAGTTGAGGCCCACGCCCAGCGCGATGACGATCAGACCCGTGAGCACCAGGCTCGCGCGGGCCAGAGCGTTCGAACTGCGGTCAAAAACTTGCGCCATGTGTGCTTCCTGCTTCCTGTGCGTCAAATCCCGGGGAGGCTTCATCCACTGAAGCTTCGGGTTCCATCGTTCCTGCAACCCCAGGACACGTCCCGCTGGAGAAGTGCAGACACGTCCGCCACGGTCATAAAACAATCAAGTCCTGAGGACTTCAATATAGCAGTCTGGGGTGGGGCTAACTGTGGGCTGGTCTGGTACTCGCACATTTTTTTCTGGCGGACTTCGATTATCGAAGTGATGGTTCATGGCATGCACAAGATGTCGTGCAGGCTTACATGGATCGCCACAGCGTGACGAATCCAGCTGGTAAGTGCGACCGTCGTGGCGACGATCGGTGAATACAGGGATCCTTCACTTCGTTCAGGATGACGTCTGTTGGGAGATGGGAGATCAGGTGTGAGAGCGTGTGCTTTAGATTGATTGCATGGCTACACAGCGTTCTCGTCCGCCCAGCTACGACGCGGCTCAGGCTGTCAGGGAGCTCACCGAGGGTGATCCCAAGCTCGGGCGGCTGATCGCGCGCGCGGGCCCGTTCCGGCTAACACTGGACAGCACCCAGAGTCCGTTTGAAGCGCTGGTGCGGTCGATTATCTATCAGCAGCTGCATGGCAAGGCGGCGGCGGCGATTCATGGGAAGCTGCTTGCGACGTTTGCGGGGGATGAGGAACTTGCGCACCCTTCGGCGCAGCATCTGCTGGACTGCCCGAACGAACAGTTGCGGGGGGCAGGCCTGTCGCACAACAAGGCGCTGGCGCTGCGCGATCTCGCGGCCAAGACGCTCGATGGAACGGTGCCGACGCTGGCGCGCATTCGCCGCATGTCGGACGAGGACATCATCGAGCACCTCACAGAGGTACGCGGCATCGGCAGGTGGACGGTCGAGATGTTTCTGATGTTCCGTCTGGGCCGGCCCGACGTTCTGCCGACCAGCGACTACGGGGTTCGCAAAGGCTTTGCGCTGACATTTCAAGGTCTCAAACCTGGTACCAAGGTGACACCTGAACTGCTGCCGAAACCGGCGGAGATGGAGCGGCGTGCGAAGCGCTGGCATCCGTGGTGCTCGGTTGCTAGCTGGTATCTGTGGCGTGCCTGCGATCTGGCTGAGGCGGACAAGTCCAGCGTTCGGGCTTCAGTCAAGATCAAGGCGGGTGGGAAACCCGCGAAAAACTCGGCGTCGGCGTGACCTCCCGCAGTATGCTGGCGTGAACCCGCTGCGAGGGCGCGTGGAACGCTTGGGCGGCGCGCAACGTAAACCATCGCAACGCACGGCAGCCGTGCATGAGAGAGGAGATCAGTTGGTCACACGGCACCAGCGTCCATGCGTTCTCGCGCCAGGGCATTGCGGACTGCGCCGCATCGCCTATTACGCTCTTGTGGTCGCGATTGCTTGTTTTTTGCTTGGTCTCGCTCGAACGGTTCAAGCGCAGGTTGCTCGAGGGAAAAGATCTGCCGGAAAGTCGCAGACCGCAGCGGATACCAAGAGCAATACGGTTACGTTTTCAGCGCCCGGGATTTCGATTTCGACGAACAGCGACAAGGAGGGCGACGAAGACGGCAAAGCCAAAGCTCCGCTCCTGCCTACGCAGGCTGGTCCGTTTGGTGACCGGTTGGACCTGCACGGCGTGTGGTTGGTGCATCTGGGTACGGGGCCCGGTTTCGCTGACCCGGCGCTGGATGACTCGGGCTGGCTTCATATCGATACCCGGCGTTCGCTGGTTCGGCAGCGCATTTGGAATCCGAACGAGGTTTGGTACCGGCTTCACCTGCATCTCCTTCCGGGGAGCCGGGATTTGGCGCTGGCAGTGGCTAAAATTGGCGGCAGCTATCGCATTTATGCGAACGGACGCGAACTGGGCGGCCATGGGGCTATGCAGGGCCAGGGCGATTACCTGGTGGCGCGTTGGGATACTTATCCCATTCCGGATGACCTGGTCGCGTCGGGCGACCTCGTGCTTGCCCTGCACGCTTTCGTCGGCACGGTGAATCGGACCAGCTTCACACTGCTGGATGGGATTTCGCCTTCCTCGTCGGTCTATCTGGGCCCGGTGAGTGTGCTGGCGCGCGACCAGGCCACCGCCCACCAGCAGGATAAGAACGACAGCCTGCTGGCGCTGTGGTGCGTGCTGCTGGTGCTTTCGCTGTCGCTTGCGCTGCTGGTCAGGAAAGCGCCTATTTACGGGCTGCTGGCCACCTACGCGGGTTGCCATATTCTGAACAGCATCCTGGCCGAGTACGCCGCGATTCACTACCTTTCGAACACGCAGTGGATCACGCTGCCGAGCAATCTGGTGCTGGCAATTGGAGCGATTGCGGGGCTTGAGTTCTGCCGCATGGTCTCAGGCAGCGCGCGCAAGCTCTGGTTTACGTTGTTTGAAGGCTTCTACCTGCTCTCGCTTGTGCTTCTCTATCTCGCGGCGAGCGGTGCGATTTCATTTGTCGTTTACAGCGTGGCGGATGAGATTGCGCGCGGGTCTGTGTACGTCGTTGTGGGCATCTTTCTGCTGCTTGGCATGGCTCGGCGGCGGCGGAATGCTTTTATTCTGGGCGGCATCGGTGTGCTGTATCTGGCTCTACCTTAGCGTGTGGAACGTGCTTTCGTTGGTGCACTTGGGCGCGGGGACGTACGCGAGTGTGGGCGCGCGGTTCGTTGCGTCGGTGCAGCCGGAGCGCACGGCGGACTTCGCGCTGATTGTTGCGTTGTTCACCCTGCTGGTGGCGCAGACGCTGGATATCGTTCGCGAACGCGGCGCGATCTCGTCGGAGATTGAAGCGGCCCGCACCATGCAGCAATTACTGCTGGCGCGGTCGTCGGAACCTACGCCAGGCTTTGCGATCGAGACTGCTTACCTGCCTGCGGGGGAGGTGGGCGGCGACTTTTTTCTGGTCTCGCCGACCCGCGACGGATCGCTTGCTGCGATTGTTGGCGATGTCTCCGGCAAAGGTTTGCGTGCGGCCATGCAGGTTTCGATGATCCTGGGGGTGCTGCGGCGCGAACCATCGCGCGACCCTGCGACTGTGCTGTGCAGCTTGAACGAGGCGCTGCTTTCGCAGCAGGACACGGGGTTTACGACTGCGTGTGCGGTTGAACTCTGCGCCGATGGACGCTACACCATCGCGAACGCGGGGCATATCTCGCCGTATCTTACGGGGCTGGGCCGCTCGCTGGAGTTGGTCGCACCGCCTGCGTTTCCGTTGGGGTTGGCGGGGGATCAGAGTTATGAGGTGCTGCGCGGTCAGCTCGCGCCGGGACAGCGTCTGGTGCTGATGTCCGATGGCGTGGTGGAGGCGCGTACTTCGAATGGGGAGTTGTATGGCTTCGATCGCCTGCTGCCTCTTACGCTGCGACCGGCGGGGGAGATTGCTTCGACTGCACTTGCGTTTGGGCAGGAAGACGATATTACGGTGGTTACGCTGAGTTGTCAGTTTGGCGAGGTGGTTTCGGCTCCACCAGCAGAGCCGCGGGTGGCAGGCGTGCCGCAACCAAAACGAACGCGAGGGCGAGTGCCGCCGCCTCCGCCGATTCCCTTTCCCCGGCCAACACCGCCGCCGCCTCCTGTGCCGTAATTGCTGGTGAGGGATCGCGTAGAGGTCCGGAAAGGGCAGGAGCAAACGCAGATTCCCTTCGGGAATGACAGCCAGAGAGCGGCAAAGCTTAAACCAAAAGCGTGCGCAAAGTTCGCAACGTAGAGGATGCAAAGTTCGCAGAGGGAGACAAATTTCCTCATTGCGAACTTTGCGTGCATTTACTTGGCGAACTTTGCGCACGCTTCTGGTGTTGCTTGTTGGTTTCTGCTGGACATTGCTCCACCGGGACAGGGTGCGGCTTTCAGATCGGCGCATACCCCAGGCACTCGCTTTCAGCTTCCGCGTACTTCTGAATCGGTTCGTTCGGGGTCGTGCTCGTGGACCGAGCCGGTCAGCCGCTGGATTGGGAATGCTCCGGGAAAGTTTTCGCGCACGAACTGCATCATGGATTCGCGCACGGCACAGCGGAGGTCGAACAGGTCGCTTGAATCGCGGGCGCTGATCAGGCAACGTAATTCCATTGTGCGTTCGGTGAGGTTGGTGACCTGCAACCCGCAGGTTTGTCCATCCCATAGTTTGGAGGCGCCCACCATGCGGTTCAACTCTTCGCGCAACGGTGCGACGGGGACCATGTAATCCACATACAGGAAAGCCGTACCGAGCAGGTCTGCGGAGCGGCGGGTCCAGTTTTCGAACGAGTTCTCGATGAAGTAGGTGAGCGGCACAATCAGCCTGCGCTTATCCCAGATCCGCACGACCACGTAGGCGGAGTTGATCTCTTCGACGGTGCCGAATTCGCCTTTGACGACTACCGAGTCGTTCAGGCGGATCGGCTCCGTCACGGCAATCTGGAAGCCGGCGAGGATGTTTGAGGCGGTCGACTTGGCGGCTGTCGCAAGGACCAGCGAAGCCAAGCCCGCAGAGGCCAGCAGGCCGGTTCCATATTGCCAGAGCCGCGGGTTGCGGAAGCTCCAGAGGAGCGCAACCAGCGTCAGCACGACTACTAAACTGAGCACGAAGCGGCGCAGCAATTGGACCTGCGTCTGCACGCGACGCGCCTGGTAGTTGTCCTTCGCGTTCATGTCGTAGCGCTTGAGCAGCGCCGTCTGCGCGACGTATACAAAGCCCGCTGCCAGCCATCCCAGGCAGACGATCAGCAGCATTTCGAGCGCCTGCTTGATGTAGCCTTCCCAGGCCGGCGACAGCTCCGGAACCCACGGCAGCACGCCCAGCGAGCAGCCAATCAGGAAGATCATTCGCGCGGGGCGGGCCAGGTGCCGCTGGATTCCCCAGCCCGGACGCACTTCCGGTGTACCTTCCGACTCCTTTTTCTTGAGGAAGCGAAAGACTAGGTAGTGCAGCACGTTAGCCAGCACCACCACCGCGCAGAAGAGAAACACCGGCAGAAACCAGTGATGATGCTGTGTAAACCCAAGCATGACCCTTGGATGCGGGCGCGCAGGTTGGGTTTCGAATCACTAGAATCGAATGTGTGAGCTTTACTGAACAGTATGATGTCGTGATCGTGGGCGCGGGCCACGCCGGGTGCGAAGCTGCCGTGGCTTCCGCGCGCATGGGTCTGCGGACGGCACTGTTTACGCTGAACCTGGACCTGATTGCGCAGATGTCGTGCAACCCGGCGATCGGCGGGATTGCGAAAGGTCATCTGGTGCGCGAAATTGACGCGCTGGGCGGCGTGATGGGCGTGGTTGCGGATTCTGTCGGGATCCAGTTTCGCCTGCTGAATACCAGTCGCGGACCGGCGGTGTGGAGCCCCCGCGCGCAGTGCGACAAGGCTCTTTACCGCGTACGCATGCGCGATCTGCTGGAGAACACGGCCAATCTTCATCTGCGGCAGGCTGAAATCTCCGGGCTGCTCATTGACGCTGCCAGCGAACCGTATGCGGAGCCGTTAGCCACACGAGTCGCTCGCGGGCTGCAACTGCGCGATGGCCGGCAGGTTTACGCCAGAGCGACAATCATCACCACGGGGACGTTTCTGAACGGGCTGATTCATTGCGGGGAGCAGCAATACTCGGCGGGGCGCTCGGGCGAACCCGCCAGCGTTCTACTCGGCGAGTCGCTGAAGGCGCTCGGTCTGCGCGGCACGCGTCTGAAGACCGGGACGCCGCCGCGCCTGGACGGCCGCACAATCGACTGGAAGCGTTTTCCGGAGCAGCCCGGCGACGCTGAGCCGACGCCGTTCAGCTTCCGCACGCGGGAGCTGCCGCTGCGCCAGATCGTCTGCCACCTGGCGCGCACGACGCCTGAGACGATGCGGCTGATCCGCGAGAACGCGCACCGCTCGCCGATGTACTCGGGACAGATTTCGGCGGTGGGCCCGCGCTACTGCCCCTCGATTGAAGACAAGATCGTGCGCTTCCCGGACAAAGCCGAACATCAGTTCTTTCTTGAGCCTGAAGGGCTTTCCACGCACGAGGTTTATATCAACGGCATGTCGACTTCTCTGCCGATGGACGTGCAGTCCGCGATGGTCGCGTCGATTCCAGGGCTGGAGCAAGCGGAGATGCTGCGCCCTGGCTACGCGATCGAGTACGACGCGATTGACGCTACGGAACTGGATCGGACGCTTCGCGTGAAGACGATCTCGGGCCTTTATCTTGCGGGGCAGATCAATGGTACCAGTGGCTACGAGGAGGCCGCTGGGCAGGGGTTGACGGCGGGTATCAACGCCGCGCTTGCCGTGCAGGGTAAACCAGCGTTTACGCTCGCCCGCACGGAAGCTTACCTGGGGATCATGATCGACGATCTGATCGCGAAGGGCACGGACGAGCCGTACCGGATGTTTACCTCGCGCGCCGAGTTTCGCCTGCACCTGCGCATCGACAACGCCGACCGCCGGCTCACACCGCATGGGCGTGCGCTCGGGCTGGTGGACGATGCACAGTGGAATGACTACGAAGCCCGGCAGGAACGCGCTGCGAACCTGAGGCAGCAACTGGAAAGCACGCGGCTGAATGTCAGCAAATTGACTCCTGCGGGGTTAGGAAAACTTGAGGGCTCGACCGAGGGATTGACCCTGGCGGATCTTCTGAAGCGCCCGGAGACCGACATCGCTGATTTGCTGCCGCAGCTCTCACTCGACGCGGAGCTTTTTCAGCCGTGGAGAGATTGCGGGATGATGCCGAGTGTTATTCGCAACGAGCAGCGCGCGGTCGAAACGGAGATCAAGTACGCAGGCTACCTCACCCAGCAACTCCGATCCATCACCCGCATGCAGCGCGCTGAAGGCGTCAAGATTCCGGCGTGGTTTGATTACCGCGAGGTCAGCGGGCTCTCCCGCGAGATGCAGCAGACGTTTGAACGCGTGCGCCCGGTTACGTTGGGCCAGGCTATTAAGCTGCCTGGTGTTACTCCGGCGGCTGTTTCGCTGCTTCGGGTTTATGTTGAGCTTCAGGCGCGGGGGAGAAATGCGCACGCGGATAAAACGGATAAGAACGGATAAAGATGGATAAGACGAAAGAGCATGATGAGTTTCGCGAGGAGCATGCTGCGCTTACCGCGCAGATCATTGGTGTGTTCTATGAGGTTGCGAATGAGTTGGGGCATGGCTTTGTTGAATCTGTGTATCGCCGGTCCATGTTCATCGCGCTCGGGCAGGCAGGTCTTCGTGTGGAGCAGGAGGTTGCGGTTCCCGTCTCTTTCAGGAATATGAACGTGGGTCTCTTCCATGCTGACCTTATTGTGGAAGGCAAGGTGATCCTTGAATTGAAAGTAGCTGAAGACGTTGTGTGAAAGCATTCGAACTTCAACTCCTGAATTATCTTAGGGCGACAACGCTGGAGATAGAATTGATCCTTGCATTCGGTCAGCGCGCGAAACTGAAACGCATCGTGATGTCAAACAGCCGCAAGCCCAACCTCAATCTCTTTTAGCCTTATTCGTTCTTATCCATTTCTATCCGTGTTATCCGCGTGCGCATTTCTGGCTGGGCACCGAAAGAACCCTTCCGCAGACTGTTAGCGTCCAATCAGCATGTCGCGTGGAACTCTGAGTCTCGTCACTATTGCAGTTGCCGTTATCTTTTTCCTGGGGTACAAACACTTGGCCATTGCCAGCGCCGTCCAGAAAGCACCCATCGCCGCACCGCAACAGGACGATCAACTCGCTGCCCATGCAGGCCAGCAAAAAGCGGTCTTTGCCGGAGGCTGTTTCTGGGGCACGCAGACCGTGTTCCAGCAGGTGAAAGGCGTGCTGCACACCGAAGCGGGCTACTCCGGGGGGGCAGCGGATACAGCAACGTATTCCCAGGTGACCACGGAATCTACGGGCCATGCTGAATCGGTCGAGATTACTTATGACCCGGCACAGATCACTTACGGCACGTTGCTGCGGATTTTCTTTTCAGTTGCCCACGATCCTACGCAACTGAACCGCCAGGGACCTGATGTGGGCACCAGCTATCGTTCGGCCATTTTCTATACGTCGGAAGACCAGCACAAGATTGCCGCTGCTTACATTGCGCAGCTCGAGGGTGCGCATGCGTTTCCTGCGAAGATCGTTACCCAGCTTGTGCCGCTGAAAGCGTTTTACAAGGGTGAGGACTATCACCAGGATTACGCGGTCAAGAACCCTAACAATCCTTACATCCAGATCTGCGATGTGCCTAAGACAGCGGCGCTGAAGGCGCAGTTTCCGGAGCTCTTCAAGGAGTACAAGCCGGCTCGCTAATGTCGTTCATGCCGTCGTAAGTGAGCAGTAGATTGCTACGCTCCGCTGCCGATTGACAAGCGTGACGGCTCGGCCTAACTTCACCCGGCTTCGTGCTCTCGTTCCTCTGCATCGCCGAACTCTTCGAGCACCGATTCGATTTCGCTGTCGAAGCCTTCCAGCAGCCCAGAGAGGAACGCTTCTGCTTCCAGCTCGTCGTCATTCTCGACGTGGATTTTGACGATTGAACGCGCCAGGTCCGCGAGCATGACCCCCCAGGCTGCGGGCTCCTGCCAGATTCCTGGACGCAGCGTCACCTGTTGCGCCTGGTGGGCGACCCAGACCCGCAGCAGTTCGAAGCTTGCGGTATCCTCCGCGGCAGCCTGCGGCACCGCAAGTTGCTTTTCGGGTTTCTGCCCTGCGTTTGTATCGCGAGCCATATGCAATACCTCTCCGGTCCAGTATCGCAGCGGGATTGGCACCGGCGCACGTGGATCGGCAACGGTAGTCTAGGGGAGGAGCGCTATGGTGACCAGACGAAAGGCCGTGCGGACCACGCTGACCGAGGAGCAGTGTCACGCAATCACGCGTGCGCTCGCTGACCCGCGGCGTTTCGCCATTCTCGAGCAGATTGCTGCGTCCGATTCGCTTCCGTGCAGCCTTCTTCGGGAACAGGAGAACATCTCGCCGGCAACGGTTTCGCACCATCTGAAAGAGCTCGCTGAAGCCGGTCTGATTGAAATTGAGCGCCAGGGACGCACCGCCCAGCTTACCCTCCAGCGCAAACCCTGGAATGCTTATTTGCAGCGCCTGGGCAAGCTTTGAGCAGAGCCATTTCTTCCCGCGCAGGCTGGCTGCCCTGTTGCGCGGCCGCAGATTCGGCTGGTCAGAGTTAATCTTCCGCATCTTTCCTGAACTGCGGCCATCTATTCGATAGCTGTCGAACTATTTAGACGGCAACTTCAGGAGAATGCAAAATGGGAAAGCTTTCAGGTAAGGTCACACTCGTGACCGGAGCATCGAAGGGCATCGGCGCCGGCATTGCCAAAGAACTGGCGGCGCAGGGTGCGTCTGTTGTGGTCAACTACGCGACCAGCAAACAGGGCGCGGAAGCAGTAGTCAAAACCATTACAGATGCCGGCGGCAAAGCCGTGGCGGTCGGCGGCAGCGTCGCGAAAGCAGCCGATATCGCCTCCATCTTTGCCGAGGTTAAGAAGCAGTTCGGCAGGCTCGATGTGCTCGTCAACAATGCGGGCGTGTATGAGTTTGGCGCGCTTGAGGCCATTACGGAAGAGCGGATCAACTGGATGTTCGCGACCAATGTCACCGGACTTCTGCTCACCACGCAGGCGGCCTCTGCGCTGTTCCCGGCCGAAGGCGGCTCGGTGATCAATATCTCTTCGATCGTCACTTCGCTCGCTCCACCCACGTCGGTGGTCTACACGGCAACGAAGGGTGCAGTGGACTCGATCACCCGCGTGCTGGCGAAGGAACTGGGCGCGCGCAAGATCCGGGTGAATGCAGTCAGCCCCGGGCTGGTTGCGACCGAAGGTGTGGAGTCAGCCGGCTTCCGGGGCACGCAGTTCGAGGAGCAGGCGGTTGCGGCTACTCCGCTGGGACGCATCGGTCAGCCAGAAGATATTGCTTCGGTGGTGGCGTTCCTTGCGTCCGACGACGCGCGTTGGATTACCGGATCCATCCTCGAAGCAGGTGGCGGCCAGCGCTGATTGCTATCAGGTGACGCGGGTGCCCACGTCTCAGAGGGAGACGTGGGCACCCGCGTTTGTTGAGGAGGGAAGGGATGGCCACCTGCCTGGGCAGAAAAGGCGGACGTTGCTCTGGCTGGCAAGAGGGATGCTCCTCCCTGGAAGTTGTATTTTGTTCCTGGCCGGAGATCAGTAGCCTGATCGGAGGAGCCACCCCCCGTATGTATTCTCGTTCCCGCATTTGCTTCATTGCCATGGCGTTGTTTCTGCCACTGACCGGATGCAGCACTTCGGTGCAGACGCTGACTGTGTTCCCGAGTGCGGGTGTCGAGGTTCTGAGTGCGGTGGGGAAAAAGGCGCAGTTCCGCGCGTCTGAGACGACGACCACACGAGGTACACAAGGTACCGATACGCGAGATGTGACCCGTTCGGCAAAATGGTTGTCAGGGGACACTGCGGTCGCCACAATCGACGCGAATGGTCTGGCGACAGCGGTTGGCGTGGGAACCACGAAGATCACGGCAGAAGATGGGGGTGTCTCCGGGGTTATCTGATCTGACAGTGCCCGGGGCGACCGGAGGAACCGGGGGCAGTGGAGACAAGATCCTTTCGCTCACTATCATTCCCAATGGAATCGTCTTCGGCAGCTTGACCGAGAGTGGCAGTTTCTGGCGATTGGAACGTTTGCGAACTCCCCGACCGTAAGGGACCTGACCAACTCTGTCACCTGGCTTACTTCCGCGCCGAATGTGTTCCCGGTCACAAACTTCGGCAGCAGCACAACGGGCAGTGGCACGCAAAACGGCGGAGTCGTCAGTGCTTATGGGTCCAGCGCAGGCAACGTAGGCGCCACGATCACTGCCGAGGCAACGGACAGCAACGGGTCGTTAGCCACCGCTACGGCAGCGGTCGGTTGCCCGTTGGTTCTCGCGAATCCCACCGCTACCCCGCCGACCGTAGGCTCGTGCAATCAAAACATTCCGCAACTCCTGTCGACGCTGACGGTGTACAACGAAGGGCTGAATCCCAATACTGCGCAAGCTGGCGGCAACTGGCTGCTGACAGCTCCTTCAGCGACCTGCAATCCGGCGGTTGCTGGCACATGCACTCCGGTGATCACGTGTGGTCCGGGGGCCGGAGCCAGCAAGTCGGTCTGTACGGCGACGTATCCCCTGGGAACCACCGTGACGTTGACTGCGCCCGCACAGGCTGGAGTCAAGTTCGGTGGATGGTCCTCTAACTGCATGAACACGGGAACGATCACACAAGCTGGTCCAAACACTTGCGCGATCAACTTGTCGACGAGCGACGCGACCGTGGGAGCAATCTTCAACTGAGAAGCCTACCGCAACCCTTGCCAGAGAGGGCCGCTCTTCGGAGACGGCTCTCCTGGCGAGTGGGGTGCTTCTGAACTGAGTTCCACAGGCGTGGGTGTCCCATGTCATGAGGCTGAACACTCAGAAGCGAGACGTGGGGCACCCGCATTTGTGGAGAGCGGAACCGTGGAACTCGCCAGGTTTCGACCTGTGTTTCCTCCGTTTTCACAGCGACTCACAGGTTGCACCCGGCATGCAGATGCATTGCGTCTAGTGGCGCAGCTACACTAGGCATAACCCTCAGGAAAGCACACGATCGCCATGGCCTCGCTTCCGCGTCTCCTCAATCCGAACGATGACACTCGCCCTGCCTCGCTGCATGCGGAGCAGACGATTCTTGGCGCGATGCTGGTTGAGCCGCTCGCGATTGTCGATGCGACCATGCTGCTGAAGATCGATGACTTTTCGCTCGACTCGCACCGCAAAATTTACGCAGTGATGCTGCACCTGAGCGAAGTCGGCTACGCGGTCGACATCGTGACGGTGGCTGAAGATCTGCGCAAGAAGAAGGAGCTCGATTCGATTGGCGGCATGGCGTATCTGGCCAGCCTGAGCGAGGGTCTTCCGCGCAAACTTTCGATTGAAAGCTACGTCCGCATCGTCCGCGACAAGAGCCTGATGCGTCAACTGATGAGCGTCTGCGACTCCGGCATGATGGAGGCGGCGGATCAATCGCTTGAGGCCATCGACGTCCTGAACCAGGTTGAATCGCGTTTGATGGAGATCTCCGAGCACGCCATCACGGGCGGCTTCTCCGGGATTTCGGATATTGTGCGCAACTCGTTCGGGTCGATCGACAAGCTCTACGAGCAGGGCCGCGAAGTTACCGGGCTGCGCACGCACTACAGCGAGTTCGACAAGATGACCAGCGGCTTGCAGGACTCCGAACTGATCATCATTGCGGCGCGGCCTTCGATGGGCAAGACTGCGTGGGCGATCAACATTGCGCAGAACGCAGCAGTGAAAGACGGCAATGTGGTCGCCGTCTTCTCGCTTGAAATGTCGAAGGAAAGCCTGCTGCGCCGCATGCTCGCCGGTGAAGCCCTGGTGGGCGCACGCAAGCTGCAGACGGGCTTTCTGGGCCGCGAAGACAAGGGCAAGCTGAACGAAGCGCTCGAACGCCTGATGGAGTCGAAACTTTTTGTCGATGACACGCCCGGCATTACGCTGGCCGAAATGCGCGCCAAGGCACGCCGCCTGAAGCAGCAGGAAGGCAAGCTCGATCTGATCGTCATCGACTACCTGCAGCTGATGACCGGATCAGCCGGTGCAAGCCAGAAGAAGTTCGAGAATCGCACGCAGGAGGTTTCGAGCGTTAGCCGCGGGCTGAAGGCGCTGGCGAAGGAGCTGAAGGTTCCTGTGATCGCGCTTTCGCAGCTCTCGCGTGGATCGGAACAGCGCACCGGCGACAAGAAGCCGCTGCTGAGCGACCTGCGCGAGTCGGGCTCGATTGAGCAGGACGCCGATGTGGTCTGCTTCATTCACCGCGAAGAGTATTACGACCGCGAGAACGAAGACCTGAAAGGCAAAGCTGAAATCATTATTGCCAAGCAGCGCAACGGGCCGACGGGGTCGGTGAACATGCGCTTTCTGCATGAGTTCACGATCTTCATGGATGAGGATACGACGCATACGGGCGGCGATTACTAAAGCGGATTAGTGTCGGGAACTGGGGAAAGCAAGAAGCAAACGCACAGGGGCTTAGGAAGCAAAGGGCTCAGAGTGGGTCCTTTCTGAGAAATTGTAACAAGACTTGATTGAGGTCTTGTTTCTGTGGTTGAAGCGGAACTCTGTCTCTTTCAGGTGAAGGTAGAAGGTGTGTCTGGGCACACCGCAGAACTTTGCCAAGCGTCTTTTTGCCAAGCTCCAGAAGCTCTCGATTCCGTTGATGTGGTTGCTTTGGCGGGCGAACTCGTGGTCCCGATGCTCGACCCGGAAGTGCTTGTCGAAGCCCAGGTCGACCAGACCGTTGTAGCCTGCCCAGCCGTGGGTGTGGAGCACCGAGCCGAGGCTTGCTCTGCCACGAATCACAGCCTGTAGCGCGGCTTTGGAGGCGTTCGGCACGATCGCCGTGTAGACCTTGTCGCCACGCTTGAACAACCCGAAGACGATGGTTTTGCCGCCAGCCCCGCGCCCGCACTTGCCGCGCACGCGCTGTGGCCCGAAGTAGGATTCATCGGCCTCCAGCACGCCTTCGAGCGGTGACTGCCGTTCGCACTCGGCGGCGATCTTGCGGCGCATGCGGAGAAAGATCGTGTTCACCGAGCGCACCGACAGACCGATCATGCCGGCTGTCTGCGTCGCCGTAAGATCAAGCGAGAAACAACGCACCAGACGGCGAAATGTAGCTTCACTCAGCTTGGAACGTCTAAAGTAACGATTTACCAGCGCCATCACTGCACTTTAGAGCCACCAAAGACTCGTTTGCTTCCTAAGCCCCACGCAGATTCCCTTCGGGGAATGACAACAGAAGACGGAAGAATCCGCTTTGAGCGAACGATAAAATAGCCGAGGGAGCGCGCGCGGGACGTTGAATAATTGGCTGGAGATTTCGGATAGCGCGCTGGCATCGAACTTCCGCGTTCTCGATCAGGCAGCGGGCGCCGCTACTGAGGTCCTCGCAGTCGTCAAGGCCAACGCGTACGGGCATGGGGCTGAACACTGTGCGGAAATCCTTACTGCCGCTGGGGCCCAGTGGCTGGGCGTCACCTGTGCGGGCGAGGGTCGACGGGTGCGCGCTGCCGTGGGGGATGCGGCGAACATCCTCATTATGTCGGGGTTTCTATCTGAGGACGTAGCAATCCTCCGGGACTCCAGGCTGGTTCCGGTCCTCTGGACGCCGGGACACGTTGTTGCACTGGCTCAGCTGAGCGGACAGAAGGTTCACGTTGAGGTCGACACGGGTATGAGCCGGCAGGGTGTTCAGCCTGGCGCCGACCTCGCCGCGCTTCTGGTGCAGATTCAGGCCGCTGGGCTTGTTCTCAATGGGATTTTTACTCACTTTTGCAGCTCGGAAGAGGCCGATTCCGCACTGACGCGGGAGCAGCAGGTACGGTTCGAGCGAGCTGTTGCGCAGGTCGCCGAAGCCGGTCTGCGCCCGCGCTGGGTTCACGCCGGGAACTCATCAACACTCGACAACCCGGCGAAGCCAACAACGTGGCTGGCTACACTGGCTGCTAGCATCAACGCACGTGCGATGGTAAGGGCCGGGATTGCCCTGTATGGTTTTTGCCTGCCGATTGAAGGCGAGGCTGCGGCTCAGGTCCAGGCTGCGCTCGAGCCGGTGCTGACGTGGAAAGCGCGTGTGCTCGCGGTGCGCTCGCTCGTGCCGGGCGATACGGTTGGCTATAACGCGATGTTTACTGCCGACCAGGCCATGCGCGTGGCTCTGCTTCCGGTGGGCTACGCCGATGGTCTGCGGCGTGAACTGTCGTCCACGAATGCGCGCGCGGGTGGCTGGGCCATGCTGCGCGGCCAGCGCGCTCCTATCCTTGGGCGCGTGTCCATGAACCTGACGGTCGTCGATGTGAGCCATATTGCTGAGGTCCAGCCTGGGGATGTCGCCATGATCCTTGGTCCCGGCATCTGCGCCGCAGACCATGCACGCCTGGCCGGAACGATCGTGTATGAGATTCTCTGCGGGCTGCATCCGTGCAACTGATCTGGGCGGTTCGCAGTTCTGTCTGCGAGGCATTTGCCGCGCGAACCTCAGCCAGATAGCATCGAGCTATGGAAGCCACAACCCCCAACTCTGCCCGCCGCATGGAAGACATTGCGCTCGACCTGCTTAAGTTTGTCGCCACCCAGGCCAACGTGGGCGCAAAGTCGTCCGGCTCTACTGGATTTGCCGCACCCTCCTCTGCAAAGAGCGAAGACCAGGTGGACAAGATGCTCGAACTCTATGCGCGATGCCGCGAAGCCGTCGAAGGTCCGGCCGGCAAGTAGGTGAATGCCGCAGAAGGCGCCGCAGCAAAGACGCACCTCGCGGTGATTGGCGCGGGTGCCTTTGGACGCAATCATCTGCGTGTCTACCGGGCGCTTGAAGATGCGGGCGAACCGGTTGCGCTCTCTGCGGTTGTCGACGCTGATGCCGAGGTGCGTGAGGATGCCGCGGCGCGCTACAACATCCCTGCGTTCGCGTCGGTTGAAGCGATGCTCGAGGCGGGAGTTGCGTGCGATGCGGCGAGTGTCTGCGTACCCACGCTGCACCATGCGAGCGTTGCCGCTCAACTGATTGAGCGCGGGATGGACGTGCTGGTAGAAAAGCCGATTGCCGCGTCGCTGGCTGAGGCTGACCACCTGATCGCTCTCGCCGCTCAGCACGGGCGTGTGCTGCAAGTCGGGCATCTGGAGCGGTTTAACCCGGCAGTCGCCGCCGCGCGCGCACTGCTTACGCGGCCGATGTTTTTTGAGGCTCACCGGCTGAGCATCTTCACGGCGCGTTCCCTCGATGTGGATGTGGTGCTCGACCTGATGATTCACGACCTCGACCTGGTGCTCTCGCTGGTGCCATCAGAGGTTCGCGAGGTTCGGGCGGTGGGCCTGCCGGTGCTGTCGCAGACCTCCGACATTGCCAACGTGCGGGTGGAGTTCGAGAACGGTTGTATTGCCAACTTTACCGCGTCGCGCGTTTCGACCGAGCGCGTGCGCAAGCTGCGATTTTTCCAGCCGCACCAGTATCTTTCGCTGGATTTTGCCCGGCAGGATCTGCTGCTGATCGACGTTACAGCCGCCGCTGGACTGAGTCCGCAGCAGCTTGCTGAATTGATCGAACGCAATTCCAAACCCGAGGAACGGGGCGCGCCGCAGCACCCCTCTGCGGGTCTAAGCCTGAGCAAAATTGCCGTGGAACCGGGTGAACCTTTGCGGTTGGAGCTGGAAGCGTTTGTGCGGGCTGTGCGCGAACGGTCTGTGCCGGTGGTCGATGGAGTTCAGGGCCGGCGTGCTTTGGCGCTCGCGCTCGATATCGTGTCTGCCATTGAGCAGCATATGCGGCGCGCCGGGCTCGCCAGCTGAAGCGGATCTACAGACGCTGAGAACCGGGCACAGCAAGAACCAACGCAGATTCCCTGCGGGAATGACAGCTATAGATGGAGGGGCTATCGAGTTGGGTCGCTAAGGGATGTGCTGCACCGGCATTCCCGGCGGAATCTTCAACGAGAACTGTTCATCGTCCAGCCTTTGATTCAGCGTCAGCTTGGTGACGATGATCTTCAATGTGTACTCATCGAGCGGCCGGGTCAGGGTGATGCCCATGGGATAGGGGATGTCGCCCGCCATCTCATAATTCGCATAGTCGACCGTGGTTACAATTCGTCCTGAATCGTCGTACAGATCCTGCCGGTAAGGCCGCAGGGAGACCCGGCCTATATGGATCCTTCGCTTCAGCGTCATTACGTGATCCGTCTTGACAGCGTAAACCGAAATGTCGTAGTCGGGCTCTTCGATTGGCTCTTTTCGTTTTGAACTCGCCGGCAGAATCCGTGAGCCTTGCGTGACCGAGACATAGTCATCAGGTGCGATGGCGGGGATCAGCAGCGCATCGCGGATGATGCTGGGGCGCAGATTCTCAAGGCCGTTCTTGGAAGGCTTGGACATTACCTCCGAGCCTTCGATGGCGCGATTTTTCGAGGGAATGATTAGCTTGAAGGTCTTGCCGTCTGAGACCATATCGAGCGCCCGCGAACGCAGTACCGGGACCAGCAGCAGCACGCGCAAATCGGACGGCTTACGCAGAAACATGTAGCCCGAAAAGGTAGGGTTTTCCTTCACCTTGCCCTCGTGCTGGCCGCCGGTTGTGGCGGTGATATCTACGCTCGCGTTGAGGGTGTGGATGGAGGCGTACTGCGCGTCGACCCCTACTTTGAGCTGTTCCAAGGTGGCGTTCATTGCGTTGGGAGCCAACGCGATCTTCTTAACCGTCCGAACATGGCCCGAATAGCAACCATTGAGCGCCAAGACCAGTGGCAACAGCAACAGCGCGCGGGCGCATCCAGGGGATGACGCGGCAAAGGCTGCGCCCTTTTGGCAAAACGAGTTGGACGTCATCGTTTTGAACACTGCTGCGGCACCCTCTCTTGCTGAACTCGACCGGAGCTTGCCTCAGCATCTGTCGATTGTTGTCCAGAAATCCCAATACCGGCGATTCCTCTCGATCCTACCGCTTTGGATGATGGTCGCGGTTGCCCCGGTTCAGAAGAACTCATTGCTGCACCCTGAAGGTTATGCCACGCTTGTCTGGATACGGTTACACGCAATCCCAGGTGTGGATTGGCCCTTTACTCACTCAGGGTTGGGCAGCCTGAATGGAGTTGCGGTAATCCTGCACCTGTTTCGCGTGTTCTTTCAGGTCCACCGAAAAGCGAGTATGCCCCTGCGCATCCGCCACGAAGTAGAGGTAATCCGATTGCGTGGGATTGAGAGCGGCCTGGATTGCGGCGACTCCCGGGTTGGCGATTGGGCCGGGTGGCAGCCCGGCATGTCTATACGTGTTGTATGGCGAATTGAAGTCCAGATCGCTGCGGTAGATCTTGCCTCGCCAGTGGTTCGCCAGCAGGGCTGCATAAACAACCGACGGGTCGGTGTCTAGCGGCATGCCTGCTGCGAGGCGATTGTCGAAAACGCCCGCAACCAGGGGGCGCTCCGTACCGACGCGAACTTCCTTCTCGACCAACGAGGCGAGGGTCACGATCTTCGCTACGTCGGGCCGGTCCAGCAGACCCAAACGCCGCGACTGGGTGCGGAAACGCTTGACCATCATGGCGAGCATCTGCTCCGGCGTGGTGTGGCGGCTGAAGTGATAGGTATCGGGGAAAAGATAGCCCTCGAGCGAGTTCGCTTGCGGGCTTAGGTCCGCGATCAGCGCCGTGTTGCGCCGCTCCGCCTTCAGGAATTCTGCAGCGTCGCCGAGCCCGGCAGCCTTCACTGCCTGGGCGATGTCGAAGATGTTGAATCCTTCCGGAACCACCAGCGTGTGCGTGTACACATCGCCTCGTGCAATGCGCGCAAACACCTCCGGCAGATTCGCCGGATGATCAAAACGGTACTCGCCCGCGCGCAGCGTGCCGCCATGCAACTGTTTGTACAGATCGAATGCGTAACGATTGCGAATGATCCCTGCCTGGGCCAGGCGCTGCGCGATCCCGTCGGTTCCCACGCCTGCGGGGAGATCAACGAAGGTTTCGGTTGACGGACCGACGCGCATGCCCAACAAGTAAGCCGCGGCGGCGGCGAGCACACCTCCAAGCAGAACAACAATCACCAGGAACCTGAAAAACCGCATGGGCCAGCCGACCTCGTGTCAGTCATGGAAAAGCTTTTCCGATTCTAACGATCTCGCGCGTCCGCGTGAATGTAACTAGACGTTGTGTGGCCGAGTCTCAGCGCACGTGACCCGGTAAACTCAAACCGTGTCCATGCCTGAAAGGATTCTCGGCTTCGATGTCGGAGAGCGCCGCATTGGTCTCGCTCTGTCGGACGAGCTCGGCTACACCGCGCAGCCTCTGTTCACCCTGCACCGCAGCCGCCTCAAGGACGACCTGAAATCCGTGGCTCGCGTGCTGCGCAAGTACGCTCCGATTGCCGAGGCTGTGGTTGGCAATCCGCTCTACATGTCGGGCGATCAGAGTCCGCAGGCCGCGCGCGCCCAAGCCTTCGCCGAAACCCTGCGCGCAGAATTTCAACTTACTGTACATCTCTGGGATGAGCGCCTGACGACCGCCGAAGCGCATCGCCACCTTGACGCGCTTGGCCACTCCCGCGCGCCCAACAGCGCAGGCGTGGGCCGCAAAAACATTATTGACCAGGTCGCTGCTGTCCTAATCCTGCAAGCGTTCCTGGAAGCCCGCGCCAACGAACGCGCACGCGCTGACCGCTGAGCGATTTGCTCAGAAGAGGTTGGCAGCCTGTCCATGCGACTGAGAGCTATAGCTGATTGCGTCTTTGTGTAGAGCGCCGCGACCACCGCCCAATACAGGGATCCTTCACTGCGTTCAGGATGACGAGTCGATAGCATAGAGAATCTGGTCTAAGCCAGCGTCTCCATGAGCTTGTTGATGGTGCGATTGAGGGCTTTGTCCTGCCTGCGCTGCTCGTCTATTTTGGCGATCGAGTGCATCACGGTGGTGTGGTGCTTGCCGCCGAACTGCCGCCCGATTTCAGGCAGGCTGGCTTCGGTCATCTGCTTGGCCAGGTACATGGCAATCTGGCGCGGGACGACAATCTGACGCGAATTGCTCTTCTGCTTGAGGTCGGGGATCTTCATTCCGAACTGCTCTGCGACCGCGCGCTGAATCGACTCGATGGTGATCTTGCGCACCTGCGTGTCGATGAACTGCTTGAGGCATTGCTGCGTCACAGCCAGCGTGCATTCGACGCCATGATGCGAGCACCAGGCCACAACGCGGATCAAAGCGCCTTCGAGCTCACGTACGTTAGTGCGCACGTTCGACGCAATGAACAGCGCCACGTCCGCCGGCAACGTTGCACGTTCTGACTCGGCCTTGCGCTGCAGGATCGCAATCTTGGTTTCAAGATCGGGCGGTTGAATGTCCGCGATCAAGCCCCACTCGAAACGGCTGCGCAGACGATCTTCAATATCTCCCAATTCCTTGGGAGGGCGGTCGCTCGCCAGCACAATCTGCTTCGATTCTTCATGGAGCGCGTTGAAGGTGTGGAAGAACTCCTCCTGCATGCGCTCCTTGCCGGCGAGAAACTGTACGTCATCGACCAGGAGGACGTCGACGGACCGGTATTTATCCCGGAAGGTGGTCATCTTGTTGTAGCGCAGGGAATCGATCAGCTCGTTGACAAACTTTTCGCCACTGACATAACTGATCAGCGCGTGCGGTTGGCGGCACTTTACCTCGTGGCCGATTGCGTGCATCAAATGCGTCTTGCCCATGCCTACGCCGCCATAGAGAAAAAGCGGATTGTAGGCCTTCGAAGGACGCTCTGCCACGGCCTGCGCGGCCGCTAAAGCGAATTGGTTGCCGGACCCACCCACGAATCCGTCGAACTGGTAGCGCGGGTTCAGCTGCGCGGCCGTATTCCAATCAAGCCGTCCTTGCTCGACGCGCGGCGGCGTGCCTGCGTTGTCGCCTGCGGGTGCGGTTCGTGCCGCTGCGTTCCCGGGCCGCGGCGCACCGGCCGAATGCGTGGACGCGGCTGCAAATCCACCATCTTCGCGTACCCGCACCGGCGCCGGTTCAGGCGGAGGAGTCTCAAAGACGACCGCCTCTATCTCGAGGCCCTGCTTCTCAATTGCTTCGGTAATCAGGTCGCCGTACTTATCACCGATGTGTTCAAACTGCGACGAAGGGATGCACACGTACAGCGTAGAACCCACAGAGCGCGAGAAGCGCGTCGGCTTCAACCAGGTCTCGAACGATTGCCGGTTGATTTTTTTTTCAAGCGTCCCGAGAATACGGGCCCATGGATTCAGCACGGCAGCAGCCGTAGGTACGAATGACATGCTCTTTACTTTCCTGATTGATCTGGTTGTGGGTGGCGCAAACCCCACCAACTCTTGATATCGACAACGCCGCCTGAAAAAGTGAAGCAAAAAAGACAACATCACCCTGCGATCCGACCTCGATCAGAAAGAGTGTTGTCCAAGACCTGCAATGTCTGGAAGATCTCTCGCACAGCAGCTCGTTTGCTGCTAGACCAGACGGCCAGAACGCGTTGGCCGAGCCCCGAAGAGAACACTTTTGTTCGGGTAAGCCGCAGCCGTTTAGTCGAGCGGGTTTGATGGTAGCACGGAAAATTGCGCTGTCTTCGAGGCTAATTTGCGAAAGAATTGAGTTGCACCAATCCTGGTGAAAGTGGATTTCCGAGCCGCGTGCGCATCTTTATGTCAGCTTGAGAGTTGGCGCGACGGTGAACTGAATCGGAACTCCGCCAAGCAGGATGGAAAGTGCTGGAGCAGGCGCGAGCAGTATGCGGGCGAAAGGACTGAGCCGCTGCGCATCCACTTTCTTTTCCGTTTTTCCACCGCCTCCGGTATACTCAAGGTTCGTCGCATCTGCCCGGTTCCCGGTGGGCGGCTCTCACCCTCGCAGACGCCACGCACGCTGCCCGTGCAGCTTCAGGGAAGAAGCCGCTCTACTCGCCCGGACGCGAACGACAATTTAAGTTTCGCTCGCGATGTGAAGCGTGTCTTCACCTTCCGACCGAGCGCAGGAGCTACACCATGCCGAAGCGTACCTTCCAGCCCAACCGCCGCCACCGCGCCAAGACCCACGGCTTTCTCTCGCGTATGAAGACCAAGGCGGGCGCAGCCGTACTGAACCGCCGCCGCGCCAAGGGCCGCCACAAGATTGCCGTTTCTGCCGGCTTCCGCGACTAGGCAGACACTGCTTCGCTGCGCCACTTGAACTCTGCGGTCGACAATCCGCGTGGTTCTTGCCGCGTGGCCCGCGACAGTCGCAATACCCGAAACCCACGTCTGCTACGGCGTGGGTTCTTCCTTGCATCAGGAGCATCTTGGCCATGAGTGAATCGATTCACCTAGCTCGAGAAGCGGCAGCCCTGAAGGACCTCTGGAGCCCGCGCATTCTGGCGCAGGTCAATGACCAGTACTTGAAGGTCGCACGCGTTCACGGCGAATTTCCGTGGCACACACATGACGGGGAAGACGAACTCTTCCTGGTGCTTCAAGGGGCGCTGACAATTGGACGCGGTGCGGAGGATGGTGGACCCGTCACACTCCAGCCCGGAGAGGTCTTTATCGTTCCGCGCGGTCTGCGCCACAACACCAGCGCTTCCGAGGAAACCTTGATCGCGCTGGTTGAGTCAGTCACCACCCAGCACACTGGCAGCGAACGAACTCCGATGATGCGCAGCATCGCAGAACAGCTTGGCGGAACCCGCTAGGCGGCGTACGCCTCGGCCTTCGAGTTCGCGAGAGCGGCAATGAAAATGGCTGGGGTAAGCTGTGGGCTGCGCGCAGAATTTGCAAGCGCGTCCACACTCCTTGGCCATCACTACGCTTATCGTGAATCCAGCAGCCAGCCGTATCGCCCGGCTGCGCGCGCATCTGCCTGCGATTAAGACTTTGCTGGAGAATCATGGGCGGACGTTGAGGGTGCTTGAGACTACACCCGATCCTGTCGCCACTGGCGTCCTCACGGAGCAGGCGCTTCAGAGTTCCTCGCTGATTGTGGCCTGCGGCGGAGACGGCACGATTCACACTGTTTTGCAGGCCATGGTGCGGGTGGGCGAGTTCAATAGAGTTCCGCTCGGCGTTGTCCCGATTGGAACCGCTAACGCACTTGCCGGCAACTTGAGGCTGCCGCTCGATCCGCTGACGGCCATGTCGCGTTTGGTCACCTACACGCCGCGCAGCGTACCTGTGGGCGAGGCGTGGACCTCCACTGGGCGGCGGTTTTTTCTGACGATGGCGGGCTGCGGTCCAGACGGAGCGCTCGCCCACGTGCTGGCGGACGCGGCGCGCACCAAAGCGCTGTTTGGCCGATCGGCGTATTACGCTCATGCGGCCAGGCTCTTTCTTACGCGCCGCTGGCCAGCCTTTGAAGTCCAGTTCCGTCTTGTCGGCAGCGAGCGATGGCAGACTACGTCTGCGGTGGCTCTGATGGCTGCGCGCGTGCCCGACCTTGGCGGACTTTTCACCGGCCTCACACGGCGGGCTTCGCTCGAGGATAAGCACCTGCACGTACAGCTTCTCCGTGCGCCCGCCCAGCTTGCGTTTCCCGCGTGGTTCGCGACGGCGCGTACGGGTCTGGCGAATCCGTGGCTTGAAGTGCTCGATGTAGAAGAACTTCGTTGCTCCGCGTGGTCCCCGCAGTGCGTCTACACGCAAGCCGATGCAGAACCCATGGGCGCACTGCCTTTGGCGCTTCGCATTCTGCCGGACGCTCTGGACCTGCTGATGCCTGCACAAACCCCAGCTCTCACGCGGCACGCGTAGACTTGAACGCAGCCGTGCCCACTGGCAGCCCCAACTCGTTGCTCCGCCTGCGCAAACACGCCGATTACCAGCGCGTGTACACCTCCTCGCGTAAGCAGTTCGCGAAGCAGATGACTTTCTTTTTTTCTGTGCGCCCGGAGGCTCGGCGTTCGGAGACGCCTGGACCGCGGATTGGACTGACGGTCGGGAAAGTTCTTGGACATGCGGTCGAGCGCAATCGCATCAAGCGCCGTCTGCGCGAGTTGGTGCGCCGCCATGCTCCGATGCTTGGTACATATCCTGTCGATGTCATTCTGCACCCGCGCCGTACCGTGCTTGAGATGGAGCCCGCGAAACTGGAGCGTGAAGTCGTGCAGATTTTTCAGACGATTCGCAAAGGGCTGGACCGGGCTGCTGCTTTCCCTGTGTCTGCCGTGAGCATTCCCGACCCAACTGCGCGGACAACAACCCAGCCATGAGTGCGCGTTCCCGCGTTCTCGATTTTGTCTTTGCTGCTTACAAGCGTGTGGCTTCGCCCATTCTGCACAGCGTGGGCGTGTCTCAGTGCATCTTTCTTCCTACTTGTTCCGAGTACGCGCGCATTGCGTTGGAACGCCACGGACTTTTTCACGGCACCGCGCTTGCTGTGCGGCGGATCGCGCGTTGTCACCCGCTGTCCAAAGGCGGTTTGGATCCAGTGCCCTGAGCGAAGTATGCAGTGCTGCGAAGCTGGGGCGAATACAGGGATACTTCACTTCGTTCAGGATGACGAGTTTATAGGGATGGTGAATCTGTCTACGCAGCGCGCGCGTAGCGGCCTCATTTAGACTTGAATGAGTCTCCATGTTCATTGATGAAGCTAAAATTCGCGTTAAAGCTGGTGATGGTGGCAACGGCTGCATGGCTTTCCGGCGCGAGAAGTTCGTTCCCAAGGGCGGTCCCTCGGGCGGCGACGGAGGCCACGGCGGCGACATCCTGATGGAGTCCTCACTCTCGCACAACACGCTGGTCCACTTCCGGTTCAACCCGGAGCACAAATCGCAGCGCGGAGGCCACGGCCTGGGTTCCAACTGCTCCGGCCAATCGGGCGAAGCGACCGTGCTCAAGGTTCCGGTCGGGACGATTCTTTACGACGCCGATACCGGGGAACAGATTCACGACTTTGCGCGTGTGGGCGACTCAATCGTCGTTGCGCGGGGCGGACGCGGAGGGCGCGGGAACCAGCACTTTGCCACCTCGACCCACCAGGCTCCGCGCGAACATGAACTGGGCCGTGCGGGCGAAGAACGTCATTATCGGTTGGAGCTGCGTCTGCTCGCCGACGCCGGGCTGGTCGGCTACCCGAACGTAGGTAAATCGACGTTGATCTCGCGGCTCTCGGCTGCTCGGCCTAAGGTCGCCAATTACGCGTTCACCACGCTGGAACCGAATCTGGGTGTGGTGTCGGTCGGGGACTGGCCGCATGAGCAGTCGTTCACGGTTGCCGATCTGCCGGGGCTAATTGAAGGCGCGCATCTTGGCGCGGGGCTGGGGATCCAGTTCCTGAAGCACATTGAACGAACCTCGGTGATCGTCCACCTGGTCGATGTGTCGGACGGTAGCGCGGCGGCAGAAGGCAGCGCGCGCGAGAATCCGGTGGAGGACTACAAGATCATCACGGCGGAACTAGCGAGCTTTGACGCTGCGCTGGCAGCCAAACCTACCATCCTGGTTGCAGCGAAGATCGATGTTGCGAATCCTGACAAGCTGAAGAAGCTGAAAGCGATGGCGAAGCGCAAAAAAATTGCGTTGTATGAGATCTCGGCCGTGACCGGCGAAGGCGTCGAGAAGCTGAAGTACGCCATAGCTGAAGAGGTCGCCATTCATAGGCCAGTCCAGCTGGAAGAAGCGCCAGTGGCAGCGAAGAAGCGCAAGCCTGCGTATCCGCCGCCGGCGAACAGCGCCAAGGGCCGGGCTTAGGGTTGCGGATACCCAGATGTGTAGAGAGCCGGAAAGCAAGAGCAAACGCAAATTCCCTTCGGGAATGACAGCCAGAATACGGAAGAAACTTGCTACATCCCACTGACTACCTCGTTCCAACATGCCCGGCGCGCATGCAAGCCCATGCTTGCTCCTTAAGGAGCTGAAGCGGAAACAAGCCAAATGCCTGGCTGAAGCTTTTGGTTTGCGCATTCCAGAATTTACGGTATAGTCACACTACTTCCCGTAGTGCAAAACGCTCCACGACCGGATTACTCTTCGGCGGAACACGTGTCTCTGTGGCCGCCTTTCAATCCCCCTTCGCTCAACTTATGTCAGGGAGGCTTTGTGCATCGAAAGAACTTCTTCCGGCCTGTTTGCCCTTATGTTCTAGCGGCGATTCCGCTGCTAGCTAGTCCCATGCTGCACGCGCAGGACACCACTGCAAAAGTTCTTGGGCAGGTGAGTGACGCTTCAGGCGCGCTGATTCCGAACGCGAGCGTGACCGTGACCAACGTTGCCACGGGCGTGGTGGTTACCAAACAGAGCGACAGCCAGGGCGCCTACGAGTTCCTTCAGTTGCCGATCGGGTCCTATACCGTGAGCGCACGGATGCAGGGGTTCACGGACGAGACCTCGCCCCCGTACAAGCTTGAGATCAACAAGACGCAGCGCGTCGACTTCAAGCTTCCAGTAGCCGGCCAGTCGCAGTCAGTCGAGGTGTCGATCAACGCGTCGGCAATCGACACGGTTAACACGACCGTTGGCGGATCCGTTACGGAGCGTCCGCTGGTGGATTTGCCTCTGAATGGACGCAACATTCTCGATCTTGCGCAACTTCAGCCTGGTGTCACCCTGGCGAATAACCCGGGTAATATCAGCGCAGGCAACGTCTCGATTGCCGGAGGACGCACCGACTCGGTGACGTACCTGCTGGACGGCGGCAACAACTCTTCGCTGTTGAACAATGGGGTCGTCTTCAACCCCAATCCGGACGCGGTGGAAGAGTTCCGCATTCTCGAGAACAACTACTCCGCCGAATACGGACGCAACGGCGGCGGCGTGATCACGGTGGTCTCAAAGGGCGGGACCAGCCAGTTCCACGGGACCGTGTTCGAGTTCAACCGCAATCCCATGTTCAACGCCAACGACTTCTTCAACAAGCGCAATGGGCTCAGGCGCAACAACCTGAAGCGGAACCAGTTTGGCGTAGCGGTTGGCGGACCGATCTATGTGCCGCACTTTCCGAGCGCCAAGGACCGGCTGTTCTTCTTCTTTTCCTATGAGGGCCAGCGCGAGACGAATACGGTACTTGGCGGCTCCAGCCAGGTCTTTACGACGGCCGAACTGAACGGCGACTTTTCGCAGAGCGGCGCGGGTGGCGGCCCGGACCCATCTATCGTAAAGCTCCTGAAGGCCAACCCTTACTTTCAGCCCAACGCTGCGCTGGCCGCACAGGGGATTATCGATCCCACACGGATCGACCCTGTGGCGCAAAAGTACATTGCCGCGCGCCTGATTCCAAGCAGCGCCAGCGGCTTCCTGACGCCGTCTGGTTCCTTTCTGGCGCCGTTCGATCAGTACAACGGACGCTTTGATTTTGTGATCTCCGAAAGGGACCGGCTTACGGTAACGCTGGGACGCAATAAGGAGATTGACACCGTACCTTTTGCCGGCGGCGCGACGGTCAATACACCGACGACGGAAAGCACCCTCGCCCACGTGGCCAACATTGGCTACATCCATACCTTCACGCCGAACCTGTTGAACGAGGCGCGCATCGTGGCGCAGCGCTTGCAGACCACCCAGGGCTTCCCGGTCGGGCCTCAGGTCACGCCTGGCCAGCTTGGTATCGGCATTACGCCGGACCAGTCTACCGGCCCGACCCGCCTCTTCGACTACAGCACCGGCATGACGGTAGGGGACAGCCAGCAGGGTCCGACCACCCTGATCAACAATACCTTCGCCTACTCGGACAATCTGAGCTGGAACAAGGGAAGCCACAGCATGAAGTTCGGCTTCTACTTCTCGCCCTACCAGAACAACACGTTGTACGACTATTACGTCAATGGTGAGTTTGACTTTTACGGTTTATCCGGAGCGACCGGAAGTGCCAGCGGTTTCGCCCAGTTTCTGGTTGGAGCCCCGGATGAATACTTCCAGTTCGGCTCAGCTCCTTCAAATATCCGCAGCAAAGACTACTCGGCCTATGCCCAGGACGAGTGGCACGTAACCCGCAGGATGGTGATCAACTACGGTCTTCGCTACGAGTACGCGACCCCCAAGAATGACACCAAGGGACGCTCCTTTTCACTGGTCTCGGGAGCGCAGTCGACGCGCTTCACCGGGGCACCAATGGGTCTGCTCTTTCCGGGGGATAAGGGTGCGCCCAAGGGCTCGAACTTCTCTGACCGGAAAGACTTCGCACCTCGCTTCGGGGTTGCGTACGACGCTTCGGGCACGGGTTCAACCGTGATCCGCGGGGGCGTCGGGCTGTTTTACGACATCTTGAAGGGCGAAGATAATCTGCAGTTCAACGGGCAGGCTCCATTCTTCGGTTTCAACGATCTTCTCTTCAACACACCTGCGGGTCTCACCTCCACCGGCGCGGGTATCTACCAGAATCCCTATGCGGCATCGGGCGGCGTCAATACTTTTCCTTCGAAACCGCCTGCCCAGAACATCGACTTTGGTGCCGCTGGATTTCTGCCCTTTGGTGGCGGTGGCGTTTACTTCGTCGATCCACACCTTACGACGCCGTACACCATTCAGTTCAACGGCGGTATTGAGCAGTCGCTCAGCCATGGAATTATCGCGGAGGTTGCCTATGTGGGCAGCGTATCGCGCAAGTACACCGGCCTTGCCGATTCGAACCCCTTCGTTCTGGGGTCGGGAACCAAGCGGCTGTATGACCAGGCCAACGGAGGCCAGGGGAACTATAGCTACCTGGACACCTTCCGCAACCTGACCAACGAGAACTACAACAGCTTGCAGACCAGCCTGCGCAAACAGACCTCGCGCAATGCGTTCGGCACCACGTACTTTCAACTCTCGTACACGTTTGCAAAAAACATGGATAATCTCTCCGGGTTTCGGCAGCATACGGCCGAGGTTCCGTACTACAACCCGAACCAGTTCTATGCGGTCTCCGATCTTGACGTGAAACACCGCATTGTCTTCTCGGGCGGCTGGGACCTGCCGTTTGCGGAAGCGTTTCAGCGCGCTCCCAGGCTGTTGACCAAGGGTTGGAGCCTGTATCCCATCGCCTCGTTCCAGACTGGTTTCCCACTGGATATCTCTGCCAACCTGGCACGTTCGCGCACGCGGCCGGGCCCGTCCGGTGCCGGGGACTCGCAACTGGTTCGCGCCAACCTGGTTGGAGACAAAATCGCCACCCTCAGCCCGCATAAGAATACGACCGCAGATGGAGGCGCACTCTACTTCAACCCGTCTAACTTCAACACTGCCGGTCTGGTGAACGATCCTCATGTGGCTCCCACCAACCCCACTTATGGCTCGCTGAGCCGGAACGCCTTTCGTGGACCCTCGCGTCAGGACATCGACATGACGGTTGCAAAGGTCACCTCGTTCCGCGGCGGCGATCATCCGCTTAGCCTCGAGTTGCGCGCCGACTTCTTCAACCTGCTGAACTCGGTTGAGTTTGCCAACCCCAACACCACCATTGGTTCGTCGACCTTCGGCGAAATCACAACCACTTATCCCGACTCCTACCGGATTATGCAGCTTGCCGGGAAGGTCCGCTTCTAACCTGGCTCTCTGAAGTTCTTGCAATCGCATACGAATTTGCCTGCGGCTTACATGCCCGCAGGCATTTCTCTTGGTGCAGATTTCCGACTACAGCGTGTCATCCTGAACGCAGTGAAGGATCCTGTATTCGGCGAATCTCGCAATGCTGTACACCATTACTGAATTCGATATGAGCCAACGTTTCGACTTTGCGCACGCTGTCGAACAGACGTGTTTGGAGGGTTCCCTTGAAGTATCTGCGAACGTGTTGGATCGGGATTGAAAACGAACTCTGAATCAGCTTGAGGCACTTCCAACTACATACTTCCTGTCTCGACAGAGCGGCTGGGGTAACCTCAAATAGCAGGCAAGGTCTTTAGCAATAATGTTCCACCGCACTTCCGTTCTCCAATCATGCGAATTGCTTTTTTTGGCGGCACGTTCGATCCTCCGCACCGTGGCCATTTAGCCATTGCGCGCGCCGCAGCCGATGCCCTTTCGCTGGATACGGTTCTTTTCGCGCCGACTGGCCAGCAACCGCTCAAGCGCAACCAACGGACATTTCCGTATGCCGACCGTCGGGCCATGGTCGCGCTCGCCTGTGCGTACGCCGAAGATCCTCGCTTTGGAGTTACGGATCTCGATGCGCCGAAGCCTGACGGCAGCCCGAACTACACAGTTCACAGCCTGGAAGAACTCGCGCTTCAGTATCCTTTCGCTGAACGCTTCAATCTCGCGGGTGCGGACAGCTTCCGCGGCATGGGTCAATGGCGTGAGCCGCACAGCCTGCTCGCGCTGGCCGAATGGATTGTTGTGAGTCGCCCGGGCTTTGCTCTCGATCAGGTGGGTGGCACGTTGGAGGACCCATCCGGCATTCGGCTCACATCCGAAGAGCGTGCCCGCATTCACGTCCTCGGTTCGGTCCATGAAGATGTTTCGGCCACCGAGCTTCGCAAGCGCCTGGCACAAGGACTTTCAACCGACGACCTGCTTCCACCCCCGGTCGCCGCGTATATCGCAGCCCATAATCTGTATCGCGGCGAACAGTTCTGATCAACGGAGGAGGGCTCCAGGTCTGAAGCTTCGGCGCAAGGGATTATTGATGAGCCGGCTGACATGTTGCACGTCAGCTTGAACAAATACGAGTACGTTCGACCCGGTGACCGAGTAACAGTTAGGATAGAGAATCTAGGAGTTCCATGCCCTCGACCGAAAGCTATCAGTTACTGCTCGCCGCCGCCGCCGCCTGCGAGGACAAAAAGGCAGAGGACATCCGTATTCTGGCGCTTGATCCCACGGAGAGCGGCCTTACGGACTACTTCCTCATCTGCAATGGCACGAACGACCGCCAGAACGTCGCCATCACGGACGAAATTGAACTGCGCCTGAAGCGTGAGTTTGGCGTCTTTCCTAATTCTGTGGAAGGCCGGCGTCAAGGCGAATGGATCCTGATGGACTACGTGGACTTCATCGTCCACGTCTTCTCCGCGGAGAAGCGCGCGCACTACGGGCTCGAACGCATGCGCCGCTCCGCCACCACCATCAGCGTCGCCGACCTGAGCGCCGAGCTGAAAGCTTTGATCGCCTCAACCCGCAAGCGTACTGAAAAGCCGCCCGCCGAAACTGCTTCCAAAGCAGCTCGAACGTTAGGCAAAGCCTCAGCCAAGGCGGCAAAGGCTGTGAAGGAAGCGTGTCAAGCAGCTCCACGTAAGGGAGTCGCAGCGAAGAAGATGTCTATCGAGACCAGCGTCGCAGAAGGTGCATCTACGCAGATGCGTCGCGCTAAGAAGGTTGCAGCCAAACCAGCGAAACAGGTATCCCCGCACGACAGGTAATCCTCGGTAGCGCCGAAGATATGAATGACTGGTTTGAAACTTACCGACTAGATCATGTCGGTGAGGCTACATGGCGACCTCTTCCGCACGAGAATTTAATAACCAAGACTTACGATGTCCGAGGACTTGCTATTAAGTGACCGCGTACGAGCTACGGATTTCAGAACTATAATCTTCCCAAGGGTGAGAAGAATGGCGGAGAGCCCAGGCTCTCCGCCATCTATTCGTGCAATCACTGGTGCCAGTTAGAATTGGAACTTGCCCCAAAGCACAAGCTGACGCCCGATTCCAACTCCTGCTGGCCCTGAAGCACTGCGTGCTAGGGACTGGTTCGTGAGACTGGTGGGATTGCCGAAGTCGAGCACGCTCGTATCCAGGTAGGGGCCACGGTCATTGTGATTGGTAAAGTCCTGAGCCTCTACCCGGATCAGGAACTGGCCCCGTTCAAGATGCAGCAGACCCGTGCCGAAACCTTTCTGGACTGCGATATCGTTGCGAGTCGTGCCTGGATTCGAGAAGCTGTTGCGTCCGATTTCGGCGTTTGTGTACTGTCCGCTGGAGTTGTCAGGAACCAGGAAATGCACCTGGTTGGCCGTAACCGGGTTGAGGGCCCCTGTCTGGTTGACTGCTGCAATGTCGTAGTAGACCCCAGGCGTTCCACGGACAAAAGATCCGTCGATGCCAGCAGTGTTGAGGGGCGCTCCAACATTGCCGAGAATCGGCCTATCATTGAACGCGTTGCCGTCTCCGTTGGTGTCGGTCCCGCTAACCGTCCAGGACCCCAGTGAACCGCTCTGGAACTGCTCGATACCCGAAATCACAAAGTTACGCGTGAATGCACCTACCAGAGTGTCAGCGAATTTGTTGCCCGCATGAAAGCCCTTGGGAGACCACACGTAGGACACGGAGACATAGTGCCGGTGATCGAAGAGCGACGGGCCGTAGTTGCCAGCCCGGCTGGCTAGGTTATTACTGAAGGACGTGCTGGTGTCTCCTAGTGCGAAGATTTCGGATCCGTTATCCAGATCCTTGCTGAAGGAGTAGGTTGCCTGAACGTTTAGTTGTGAGCCAACCTGCTTGCTGGCATCAACCTCCAGTCCGTTGTAGTTGGAACTCGCGCTGTTATCGCGGACCACGATGTTTCCCCGTGAGGAATTCAGGCGCGCACCGTTGACGAAGTAGTTGAGGCTGTCGGTGGCGAACAGGTGCTCCGCGCGGTTGCCGACGTACCGTACCGCAAGAATTGCGCCCTTAACGTCCTGCTCAATCCCGAGGTTGTACTGATAGGTTTGCGGATTGACCAGATTGCTAGCCACGCCGGTCTGGCTCGAGCGATTCGAGATCGTCGTGGGATTGAAGCTTTGCAGCGTTGCAATGGCGTTGGTGACGCCCGTGCCCTTCGTCTGCTGAAGCAGGCCGGCAATGACGTTGGGAGCAGCCTGCGCTGCGTTGGTAACAAAGTTCGAGAAGTAGTTGTCATAGAAGATGCCGAAGCCTCCGCGGATCACCGTCTTGCCGGAACCGAAGTAGCCGCCCTGGTTGGGACTGTAGGCAAAGCCAAGCCGAGGCGAGATATTGTTCTTATCGTTCTTGACGCGAACCACGGTCGTGATCGGCTGGTAGGGATTATTCAAGTCAATACCAGGATATTTGAGAGAGTTCTCCGGATTGCCGGTGTAGTCGTACCGCAGCCCGAGATTTACCGTGAGCTGAGGGTTGAATTTGACATCGTCCTGAACAAAGACCCCTGTGCGCCAGACATGCGGATCGGTGCGGGTAGAACCGTTAGTCCGGGTAATCGTTCCGCCAGGCCCTAACTGATCGCGCAGGAAGTTTCCGAGGGGGGTGATACCGGTGCTGCCCGAGGTGAACGAAGCAGTGCCCTTGAAATTGAGCGCAATTGTGTCTTTCTCGAGCTGGTGCCCAATGTCAAAACCCGCACGGATGGATTGTCGGCCGCGGTTGTAGCTGAATGTATCCTGCAGCTGGTATAAGTCCTGCGCCCGACCCTGCGGGAAGTTCTGAATCGGACCCAGGGTGGGGAATCCGGCAATGTTCAGGGTGGGAAGTGCGTACGCAGGATTGGCCAGCGTTGTCGCAGTTGGCGCAAACAGGAAGGCGATCCGGGACTCGCTGGCGCGCAGCTCGTTGATCACATTGGGGGTGAATACATGCGTCCAGCTTCCTGCTCCCAGCTCTGAAGGTCCACCCTGGTAGGTATCGAGACCCAGCGCACCACCCCTCGCGTTGGCAAAAAAGTCCGGGGTCAGGCTGCCGCGATCATGCAGGTAGCGAAAGTAAAACGTGTCCGGCTCGTGGGGCTTGAAGTCAACGCGATAGCTCCACTGCGTGTCCGGCTGCTGCTGCGCCGCAGGAGGGCGCTGGAACAGGGCTTCTTCGACAAAGCAGGGGGCGGTGGCGCAGCCAGGTTGCGTGCCGATGTTCACCTTCGTGGTCGGCTGATTGGTCACCTGCGCGTACTTGGCCACGTAAAAGTTATTGGTGGTGTACTGGTTCAGCAGAGCTACCTGAGCTTTCGCGGTGGGATCCGTAAGACCGTTCAGGGTTGCGATTCCGGCTGCATCCGGCAGCCTAACAGGGTTGATCTGTTCATTGCCGTACAGCCGGCTAAACTGGGTTCCACCGTAGGCAAACAGCTTGTCCTTGATGATGTAGCCGCCCAGAGTTGCGCCAATCTGATGCTGATCGAAACGCGGATTGCGCTGCCCCGTGCCACGCAAGGGATTCGGAACCGCGTTGATTCCAGAGCCGGTATAACGATCGTAGACCGTCCCGTGGTACGTATTGGTGCCGGACTTGGTGACCAGATTGAAGACTCCCCCGCCCGCACGTCCATACTCTGCCGATGCCGAACTGGTGATCGCGGTCACTGCTTCGTAGAGATCCTGAATGTTCGGCTGAAACGCCTGACCGCCGATGCCGATGTCGTTGATCTCCTGGCTATCCAGCAGAAAATTGTTGGACCGGGCGCGAGCGCCGTTCACCTGAACGTTGATACCGTTGCTCAACTGGGCGGAACTGGCGACCGGTTGAACGCCTGGGATGGTACTGGTCAACTCAAACGGGTTCTCCGAAAACACCGGCAGATTGACGATGGCGTTTGCGTTGATTGTGCCCGAAAGCTGCCCGTTGTCGGTATCCAGTGTCAGCGCATTGGCTTCCACAGTCACGGTTTCGTTAGTCTGCCCCACAGCCAGCGTCACGTTATACGTGGTAACCACAGAAGGCGGAACAACTACATGCTGCGCCTTAAAAATGGAGAACCCGGCGTGCTCTCCCGTAATCGTGTAACGTTCCGGGCTCAGCGCGTCGATACGATAGGTTCCATCGCTCTTGGTGGTCAGCGTCCGCGTCTCGCCTGTTGACTCGCCCTTAATCGTAATGGTTGTGTCCGGCACAGTGGCACCCGTACTGTCCTTCGCCACACCGGAGATACTTCCCTTACTGGTTTGCGCGAGGCCTGAAGTTGCGCTGAGAGTGATAATCACCGCAGATATGGCAGCAATTTTGGCTTTCCGTGAATACATGAATTAGAGCTCCTGAAACGTTGGCACCGAACGGGCCGGCGTGTCTTACCGTGTTGGAATTGAAACAAAGGTTGTACAAACCGGGTTTCGTTCGTTATCTGCTTGTGCAGATGTCGAGCACGTAAAGGGCCAAACTCGACCACGGGGAAATACAGCATGTAAACTACAAACTCGCGCCGACGACTATGAAAAGTAGTAGAACCACCGTTAATTCTCTCTGTAAATCGAGAAGAGGCAGAGTGAAGCTAGCCCTCGTCAGCATTGCGGCCTCGAGTCGGGCCAAACGCCAGAGTCCGGCGACGCTGCTTACCCAGGAGTACACCGCGCGGAGCTCCCGCATGACTCCCTTGGAGGTGCTCGCCTATTCCACCGAAGCGGCGCTGTTGGCAATCCTGGGCCGCGAGAGCGGGCGCGTTCCCACCCATGTTTGCCTCTTCGATTCCACCGGCGAGACGGTCACCTCGATCGAGTTCGCGCAGTATCTTGCGCGCGTACGGGACGGCGGCACTCAACGCATGGTCTTTGCCATCGGGCCTGCGAGCGGGTGGTCCGGGGCTGTGCTGGCGCGGGCGGATCGAGTCCTCTCGCTGGGCAAGTTGACCCTTCCTCATGAGCTTGCCCGCGTGGTCGTGGCCGAGCAGATTTATCGCGCTCTCACCATCCTGGCCGGGCACCCGTATCACCTGGGCCACTAAGACTTAGCGCGATGCTAGGGCGGACCCCTGCCGAATCCAGATCCAGCCGCGCCGCTTTACAATCAGCTATGAGGGAAGCCAAAACCATGAGTTGGTTCAAGCGCGAAGACCACAAGATCGTCATAGACGACACCAAGACCGTGCGCACGGAAGGTCTCTGGATCAAGTGCGATTCCTGCAACAACGCAGTCTTCAAGCCCGATGTTGAAGCCAATCTACAGGTCTGCCCGCGCTGTGGCCGTCACTTCCGATTCTCCGCGCGCGAGCGGATTGAGAGCCTGCTCGAGCCCGGCTACCAGCTGGTGGACACCGAACTGCGCTCGACCGATCCGCTGGAGTTTACGGATCTGAAGCCTTATAAGCGCCGCCTGGAAGAGGCTCAACGCAAGTCTGGACTGAACGATGCGATGGTCAACGCGATCGGCAACCTTGGCCCTCACCCTGTGGTCGTGGCGGCCATGGAGTACAGCTTCATTGGCGGATCGATGGGCGCTGTAGTCGGCGAAACGTTCACCCGGGCCATTGACCGTTCGCTCGGCACCGGGCACCCGCTCATCAGCGTTTCGGCATCGGGCGGCGCGCGCATGATGGAAGGCATCGCTGCCCTCATGCAGCTTGCGAAGATCGCTTCGGCACTGGGACGGCTTTCCCAGGCGCGCATTCCGTATCTCTCGGTAATGACCGACCCAACCTACGGGGGCATCACCGCCAGCTTTGCCATGCTGGGTGACCTGAACCTCGCAGAGCCGAACGCGCTGATCGGCTTTGCGGGCCCGCGTGTGATCGAGCAGACAATCCGCCAGAAGCTTCCTGAAGGATTTCAGCGGTCGGAGTTCCTGCTTGCGCATGGCTTTCTCGACGCGATCGTTGAACGCAAGAACCTGAAGGGCTACCTGATTAACGCTGTAGGCTGGCTCAATCATGGCCGCACTTCGGCTGCCTGACAGCGCAGCGGGCGCGGTCCAGAGGACAATCCGGACCCGCCCGCCGCGTGCTGCTAGAAGATGATCTTTCCTGCAATCTGCAACTGCCGGGAAGATCCGGAATCGCCCACCGGGGTGCGCGTCGATCCGATCTGGCCAAACGTGTCGGCCGAAATCGAATTCTTCCCGATCGCGAACGTTGTGTTCGGCTGACCCAGATTCACGTGATTTAACGTATTGAAGGCGTCGAAGCGGAGTTCGAAGCTGACGTTGTCGTGGATGGGCGTGTCCTTGGCCACCGAAAAGTCCAGGTTTTCGAACCCCGGGCCGTACAGCACGTTTCTTTGGGAGTTGCCAAAGTGCTTGCCATCACTGGCAAACTCACATCCTGCCGTCGGCGTGTAACAGATGGCCGGCGCGATGAACTGCACGTTCCCATTGCTCGCAAGTTTACGCGAAGTTTTGATGCTGCCCGGCGAAACCAGAATATCCGGGCGCACACCGACGCCGGTTCCATTCAACACCGAGGACGTCAGAATCGAGAACGGATTGCCGCTCTGCAGCTGCAGAATCGTCGACGCTCTCCAGCCCTTCACCAGGATGTTCTGCTTGAATGGCAACGAATAAACGCCGCTGAACACCAGGCGATTGCGTGCATCAAAATCCGAAGGACCGTAGTTGCCTGCAATGTTGTAGTTATCCTGCAGGGTGAATCCCTGCGAACTCAACGAGTTCGTATCCATCGACTTGGTCCACTGATACGAGGTGTTGAACTCCAGCCCGCGCGAGAAATTTTTGCTCGCCGTAACCCACAGCCCGTTGTAGTTCGAGTAGCTCTGGCTGTCGCCTTCCGCGATTGTTCCCAGGCCGGTGCCCGCCTGAATTGGGCTCGTGATGGAAAGCTTGCCAAACGGCTTGACTCCATTCACCGGCTGGTTGATGTTGCGCTGCAGCCGAAGATGCGTCCCCTTGGACCCGTAGTAGCCGATCTGCAGAACGGCGCCACCCGGCAGAAGGCGCTGAACGTTCAAGTTATAGGTCTGCACATACGCGTTGCGGAAATTTCGTTGCACCGAGGCTGGTGAAAGCGAACCCGCAGCCTTTGCCACGGTAAACGCATTCGCCAGACTTGTCGTTGCACTTGTACTCACCGGCATGGCGAACGGAGGATTGGAAGCCAGGGGGCTCACCAGGTTCGTTGCCGGCTGGTCTGATTGCAATCCGTATCCGCCGCGTAGAACCGTCTTTCCTTGCCCGTCGAAGTCGTAGGCGAAGCCCAACCGCGGCTCCACGTTGTAGTTCTGGTTGTACACGCTGCTCAACCCGTGCGAACCCTGCTGGAGCAACGAAACAGAGGCCGCATTGAAGACTACGAATCGATTCTCTGCTTCATGCGGAGTACCGTTCCAGTCAAACCTCAAACCCAGTTCAAGGCTCAGGTTTGGGTTGACCTTGAAGTTGTCCTGGGCAAATACGCCCAGCGCATTGACGAAGATGCGGCTCGGACGACGGCCGGGCGTTACGCTGAAGAATGATGCCTGATCATTCAGAAACGCACTCATGGTTGGAAAGCGGAAGAAGCTCGTATCGCTCGAAAAGTTAGTGTTCACGAATCGCCGAAACTCTCCACCCACCTTGATTGAGTGCTTGCCCCGCAGGATATTCAGCGTGTCCGAGAACACGCCGGTGGTGTCGAACCGGCCTTGCGGGAATCCGGAAGGTCCGCCAAGGGTGAACTGTGCCGCCTGCACCTGAATCTGCGGCAGACCGATCGGCGCCGTCACGCCTGCGTTGATACCGTAGGTCGCCTGGTCAGCTGTGAACGCTGGGGAGAAGCTGATCGCAATGCGGTTGAACCCAAGCCGTGCCTCGTTGACCAGCGATGGGCTGAAAACATGCGTCTCCACGAGCGTGCCAATCTGGCGGTGCGCTGTGCGGTGATCCCCAAAGCCTGGAATCGAGTCTCCCTGCAGCGTCGGTTCGATGCGCTTGTCCTGCTGCCAGGCGTAGAAAAAATGAAGCGTATCGTTCGAATTGAAGTTATGCGCCAGGTCCCCCGTGAACTGGTCGATATTTACCGGGGCGGTCGCCGAACCAAGGAAAACCGTACCGGTCGGATCGTTGGCCGTTGGGATCAGTGGCAATAGTTTGAGAATGACGGGGTCGATCACGAGCGCCCGCTGCGCCGTGCTCGGCACGGTGCTGTTGATCGTCAAACCCTGGCGCTGACGCAGACCCTCGTAGCTGAGAAAGAAAAACGTGTGGTCTCTCCAGATCGGACCGCCGATGTCGCCACCGAACTGATTGCGCTTGAACGGTGACTGCCGCGCTGGAGCGCGATTGAAGAAGTTGCGGGCGTCCACCGCGCTATTCCGAATGAAGTCGTAGCCCTCGCCGTGGAACTGGTTCGTCCCCGAGCGCGTTGCGATCTGCACAATGGTTCCCGAGTTCCGTCCCATCTCCGCGCTGAAGCTCGAGTTCAGCGCCTTGAACTCGCGGACAGTATTGATCGTCGGCTGAAACGTAATCTGATTCTGCGACATATCGTTCAGATTCACGCCGTTGATCATGAAGTTGACGGTGTCTTCGCGTCCTCCGGCTGAATTGAACGACGACGCGCCTTGACCGCGGAGCGGACTGGTCAGAAATCCAGACTGCGGGGCTGTCACCGACCCGGCCAGCAGCACACCAAGATCGACGAAGTGCCGTCCGTTCAAAGGCACATCCTGTACCGTCTTTTGATCGATTACCTGTCCCACGCTCATCGTCGATGTCTCGATGCCAGCGGCCGCGGCATTGACCTCGACAACCTCACTCTGGGATTGCAGCCCAAGCTGCACATTGACCGGAACCGTGCTGCTGACGCTCAGGACCACGCCCTGGACCGTCACTACCTGCATCCCCGTCTCAGACGCCTTGACCGAATACGTTCCCGGCTGCAGCGAAGGGACAGCATAGCTGCCGCTGCCATCGGCCGTAACAGTCCGCGAAACGCCCGTCTGCTGCTCTGTCACCTCCACGGTAGCGCCTGGGATCACGGCACCCGAAGCGTCCGTCACCGTGCCCGTGATACTGCCCGTGGACTGTGCCCGCGCGGTGGCCGGCAGCAAGCACGACACGAACAGGCCAGCTAATACGAATCTGCGGAGGAAGTCTCTCGATTTTGTCATTACGTTGCCTCCAAAGTGAGGTGCCATTATCTTGATCCGCTTTGCAGCGGTTTCATAGGATCCAATTGCATTCTGTTTAGGCTGCTGCGGATGTTATATCAGTCTGGGATATCCGGTGGGTAGCCTACAACAAAACATGGCGCTTTTCCGGTTTAGCTTCAGAGGTTCACGTGTACCCTCGCGGTGGAACTTGCCCGCTGCCCGTGTGCTCTACCGAAACTTTTACCCGGCATCATGCTCTAAACCGCGCGCTATCCTGATGACAATCAAAGGGAGAGTCTAAACCTCATGAGCGCAGCCGTTCTTGAACGCCTCAAACAGGGCATCCGCCGATTTCAGTCTGAAGTCCACGCGGAAAGCGCGGAGGAGTACCGCCGTCTCGGCTCAACGCCCCAGCAGCCCCACACTCTCGTCATTGCCTGCGCCGACTCGCGCGTGGACGTTGAAAACCTGGTCTCGGCCGGTCCGGGCGAGGTTTTCATCGCACGCAACATCGGGAACATGGTCCCGGCCTACGGAGAAATGCTGGGTGGCGTCTCCGCCGTAATCGAGTACGCCGTAATGGCCTTGAAGGTTGAACATGTGGCGGTCTGCGGCCACTCCGACTGCGGAGCGATGAAGGCGCTGCTGAATCCTGCCTCCACCGCCAGCATGCCCACTGTGACGTCGTGGCTCACCAATGGGCAGGCTGCGCTCCGCGTCGCCGACTCACTCGCGAATAACGCAGAAAACGCAGAAAACTATATCCGCCGCCTGACCGAAGAAAATGTTCTGATGCAGCTGGCACACCTTCGGACGCATCCCAGCGTAGCCGGAGCCCTCGCTCGTTCCGAACTGACACTCTCCGGCTGGGTCTACGAGATCTCGACCGGTCATGTTCGCATCGTGGAGGACGGTCAGCGCACCTTCACCGAAGTCGCGGACGAATAACCCGCATCGGAACGCGTGCTCTCCTCAAAGGGAGCGCGACACCTTTGCCGGTTCAGCTGCAAGGTTCTTCCATCCGAGAGCAAACTCGGATAGCTCAAGGCCGCCGATCTCAATCCGCTTGCTCATCACGTAGTGACCACTCAACTTTTCGTAAAAGTGAACCGCTGGGTTCTGTTCGAGCACCCACACGAGCATACTTTGGTAGCCCTTTGTAACAAGAGCTCCAGTAACAGCGCGGAAAAGGGCCTTGCCAATTCCAAGGCTCTGCACCTGCTTGAGTAGATAGAGTGTGTAGAGTTCCGCCTCATATTCCTGGAGCGGTTCGCGGATTGCACCTCCAGCAGAAAAGCCCACTATCTGTCCATCGACTTCGGCTACGAAAACACTGATGTCGCGCTTCAGCCAGTCCTGCCATAAGGGAATCCGTTCGACCTCGTCGAGTGCGGCCAGGTACACCTGCGGAACAATGCCGTTATAGGTTGTTATCCAGCTCTGCACATGCACATGTGCGATTGCGGCAGCATCTCGCATCTCGGCGGCCCTGATCAACGCCATTCAGACACCTTCTCAGCCTTCTTCGCAATTCAGAGTAACGCGAGTGTCCGGGTTGGCAATCTTGGTAAGACGCTTCAGCCGATGTTCCTGCACAGGCGTTGCGGCGGGTGCCTTTATGGCAGAGAGGCCAATGGCTTCATCAAGCAGGAGAAGCCGGTGATGCCGATACATTTCCAGCTTGCGATGGAACGGAGCAGGAGCCCGAGTTCATCGAGCGCAAGAGGGAAGAGCCTGCACCGGAGCGATCGCGGCGGTCAAGCCAGCGCCCGCGCAAGCGCCGCCCTAGAAGCCATTTCGAACCATGCTCCCCTTAAACGAAGCACACGCCGTAAAGCGGAACGGTTTGCGCCGATGCAAGGAGAAGAGATTGAGTGACGAGAAGCGTGCGTTTAGCAGGACTTATCCGCCACGTTGACTTAGGAGCAGACAATCCGCTACTCGCGCTAGCGTCCAATCATCGTATTCTGAACGAGTTCGGGTTCAACCACAAGGATGTGTACCTTACGTTTGGCTCTCTCCAGGATGAGACCATACTTCTCTTTGAGCCCGGAGATCAAAACATCCGGGCGATCATCTCGGTATTCGAGATCAAAGTCGTACTTGTTAGGGAGCGAGGTCTCGTCAAGTACAGGTATCCTGGTCCAGTTTGGCAAGGCTTCCGCTAGTTTGGCTATGGTCTGTTTGTGAAACGTGATGTGTCCCTTTTGGTACCCAAATTGTTCTTGGCTTGCGGACGGAAGAAGCGCCTTGGAACGGTCGGTCCTCAGCACCAGTACATTTCGATCTTGCTCCTCCCACCTCGTGTGGAACCCGAACGTGCTCTCTAATGCTGACTGAAAGCTCGGGAACAAGCTGTTTTCTCGGCCTTTGGGAACGAGAATGACAGCACGATAGAGGAAATTAGGAACCGCTATCCGGATATCTATATGGAATGAATCCGTCTGCCATGCGTACCAAATCATGGGCGTGAGCGGCAGACCATCTCCGCTGATCCGGTTCGACCCGGGCTTATGCATGATCCCGCTACCGCGAACCTGTATGGGCTTGATGATGGCTTCGAAGCTTGGCTGCACACCATCCTGCCATGAGATCTGACTCTTATCCCATTCCGGATCAACTGGTTGAGCAAGAGCCGGTAGTGTGGGCGACGACCCCGCTAGAAGTCCTCTGACGGATTCCGAAGTAATGTTGTCCCCTGACGTGACGGCAACCACGTTCCCCTTAGGATCAATGACAGCGGACACAGGAATCCCATAGACTCCATACGCTTTGCTTGTAGGACCGTCCGGGCCATCGACGTAAGTTTTGATGGATAGGTGCTGGCGCTTCAGGAAGTCTTCAACACGAGGTGCTTCGTCCAAAGCAACAGTCACAAAACGGACTGGTCGCCCTTTGAATTCCTCCTTAAGCGCGGCGATTCGTGGCATGGCGGCAACACAGGGCCCGCACCATGTCGCCCAGAAATCAATGATGACGTAGTTGCCTCTGTAGGCTCCCCAACCGTGGAAAGGAGGCGTTGAGGGCGTGGGTGTCGCCGTAATCGGTGGGGCTCCAACGCCCGGCTTGAGCGTCTGCGAAGAGGCCGCCGAGTGGCAAAGCACACAGATACAGAGCAAGTTACCGAGCCATGTGCGAGACATGCAGCGCAGTCTAACTGACCAGCCAGAGCGGTGCAAGGCAATTCTCGATAATTCGTTATAGCTGTGCCGTATCTAGAGTCGATCAGTCCTCACACGTCTTAG
>JAABUO010000669.1_pt1 | contig 57760 bp, 46 predicted proteins | sample 5559291 | NCBI WGS metagenome assembly JAABUO01 (sample SAMN10711878, study PRJNA513372) | rock metagenome | isolation source: Antarctica rocks | place: Antarctica: Victoria Land, Finger Mt sud | reverse complement strand
GGGATGATGGAGATGCTCGACTTCTCCGGCTGGGTCCCGGAACTAGTGGCGACGCAAGCGCGCGAGAACGTCGGGCTCGACCGGCTCTGGGAAACCATCGGGCGGCACGAAGCGTATCTGCGCGAAAGCGGCGAGCTCGCGCGCAAGCGGCGCAGTGCGTTTGCGCACCGCGTGCGGGCACTCGTGCTCGGGCGTCTCGAGGCGCGCATTGCCGCCCGGGTGGCGGCGGTTGCCCAGCAGTCCAGCGGCGACCCGTACGCGGCCGCCGACGAGATCGCAGCACCGCTGGAAAGCGTCTTGCCGGAGATGGAGCGGACCGCTCTACCGGAGCCGGCTTTCGTGACCGCCAGCGTCAAGGGACTGCGGTGAGTTGCACTGCGCGCAACCTTCAAGGGACGAAACCGTTACCGACCGCGCGGGCGTCTTGGAAGTAAGATGATCGCGCCCGAACGCTTGGTTATGCCGTACACGGCCGATGTTGCGGCCGCGACCGGCGCGTTGTACGAGCGCGTCGCACGGACCGTCACGCCGGCCGAGTGGGAACTCTACGCGCCGTACGTGGCACGTATCGAAGCGCTCAAAACGGAACGCAATGCGGTCGTTCTCGCGCATCACTATCAGACGGCGGAAATTTATCGCTGCGTTGCCGACATCGTCGGCGACTCGCTCGCGCTTGCGGAAGCGGCCGCTGCGACCGAAGCCGACGTCATCGTGATGTGCGGCGTCCATTTCATGGCCGAGACGGCGAAGCTGCTCAGCCCGCAGAAAACCGTGCTGCTGCCCGACCTCGCTGCCGGGTGCTCGCTTGCCGACTCGATTACCGCCGACGATGTGCGCCGTTTGCGAACCGCGCATCCGCGCGCCCCGGTCGTCACGTACGTCAATACGTCTGCCGCAGTCAAAGCCGAAAGCGACGTATGTTGCACCTCGGCCAATGCCGTGCGCGTCGTCGAATCGCTCGGCGTTTCCAAAGTCATCTTTTTGCCCGATCAATACCTCGCGGCTTACGTCGCCGCTAAGACCAGCGTCGAGATCGTCACGTGGCAGGGCCACTGCGAAGTGCACGAACGCTTCACCGGTGAAGAAATTCGCGCGCTGCGGGCCGGGCATGAAGGGATCGTCGTGCTCGCACATCCGGAGTGTCCGCCCGATGTGCTAGAGAATGCCGACTTCGTCGGCTCGACGACCTCGATGCTCGGCTACCTGCGTGAAACGAATCCGCGCCGCGTGGCGATGATTACCGAGTGTTCGATGGCGGCGAACCTGGTCGATGCGTTTCCGGAAATCGAATTTTCGCAGCCGTGCAATCTCTGTCCGCACATGCGCCGCATCACGTTGCCGAAGATCCTGCGCGCGCTCGAGACGATGTCGCCGCAGATCGAGATCGATCCGAGTATTGCGGCGCGCGCGCGCCGGGCGGTGCAACGGATGACCCAGATCGGACGCGATCCGCGATGAACGGTGTGCCGCCCTTCGATGCAATCGTCGTCGGCGGCGGTCTTGCGGGCATGCTCACGGCGCTCGAGCTGCAGCCGTTGCGCGTTGCGCTCGTTTCGTACGGCCGACTCGGAGAATCGACATCGTCCGCGTGGGCGCAAGGCGGGATCGCCGCCGCCGTCGGCGATGATGACTCGCCTGCTTTGCACGCCGCCGATACAGTCGCCGCGGGCGCCGGCCTGGTCGAGCGGCGCGTCGCAGCGCGGCTGGCGGCCGATGCGCCCGGCGCGATCGAACGGATTGCCTCCCTGGGCGTACGGTTCGATCGGTCGGACGCTGCGCATTACGCGCTCGGGCGAGAAGCCGCTCACTCGCGGCGCCGCATCGTGCGCTCGGGCGGCGACGCGATCGGTGCCGAACTCGTACGTGCGACTGCTGTCGCCGTGCGCGACCGCGCGACGATTGAACGGTTCGAAGGCGCACGCGCGCTCGACGTCGTGCTCGATGATGCGGGGCGCATTGCCGGATTGACTTTGCGGCACGCGAGTGGTTCGACCGAGAGGCTCCTCGCGCCGGCGGTTGTGCTTGCGACCGGCGGGATCGGTGGTTTGTACCGGTTCACGACCAATCCGACGCTGTCGCGCGGCACGGGCATCGCAATCGCCGCGCGGGCCGGGGCGCGTCTGGCCGACCTCGAGTTCGTGCAGTTCCATCCGACGGCGCTCGACGTGCCGTGCGATCCGCTGCCGCTGGTGTCGGAGGCCGTGCGCGGCGAGGGTGCTTTGCTCGTCGATGACGCCGGTGAACGAATCATGGCCGGGATCGACCCGGATCTTGAACTCGCTCCGCGCGATGTCGTCGCACGCCGCGTGTTCGCCGCCGGCGAGCAAGGCCGTCGCGTCTTTTTAGATGCGCGCGATGCGCTCGGCGGCTCATTTCCGGCGCGCTTTCCGACGGTGTTCGCCGCTTGCACGCGTTTTGGAATCGATCCGCGAACGGAAGCGATCCCCGTCGTTGCCGCAGCGCATTACCACATGGGCGGCATCGCAGTCGATTTGCAGGGGCGCACGAACGTTCCTGGGCTGTACGCGTGCGGCGAAGTCGCTGCGACCGGAGTTCACGGTGCGAACCGGCTGGCGAGTAATTCGCTCTTGGAGTCCGTCGTCTATCCCGAACGCATCGCGCGCGATATTCGCGCCGACGCCGGGAGCAGCGCCAGCCGCATCGCGGGAGCGCAACGTGAAGTAGGTCCGGTGATTGAGGCGCCGGTTGCGGCCTGGAACGAGTTACGCACCGAGATGTACCGCAACGTCGGCGTCGAGCGCGACGAGTCGCGCCTTTTTGCCGCCGCTGCCCGTTTCGCAGCACTTGCTCTCGAAAATCCCAGTGAAGAGTTTCGCGACGCGGCGACCGTCTCGGCGCTCATCGCGCATGCGGCATTGCTGCGCCGCGAATCACGCGGCAGTCATTTTCGCACGGATTATCCGGGGCGCGTCGATGCGGAGCGGCACCGTTCGTTTCTGTCACTCGCCGACGCGTCGCTCGCCGGCACGGCGTGACCGCGTCCGCTGTGCGGACGCCATCGTCGTCGGTCGCGGCTCCGGCGCTTTCTCCGTTACCGCAACTCTTGTACGAGCCGCTCGTCCGGGCGGCGCTTATTGAAGACCTGGGTCTCGGCGGTGACCTTACATCGGAGGCCACCATTGCTTCCGGCGTTCTGGCGCGAGCTGCATTCGTCGCGCGAACGCCGGGCGTGCTTGCGGGACTCGACGTCGCGTTGCTCGCCTTTCGGCTCCTGGATCCGCACGTCACCGTCGACATCGGGCTGCACGACAGTGCGCCGTTGGAATCGCGTGCGCTGATCGCGACGCTCGTAGGCAATGCACGCGCGCTGCTCGGCGCGGAACGGACGGCGCTCAATGTGCTCTCGCACCTTTCCGGCATCGCAACGACGACCGCGCGCTACGTAGCGGCGCTCGGCGATGCTCGCTGTGCGATCGCCGAAACGCGCAAGACGCTGCCCGGCTTACGTGCGCTGCAGAAGTACGCTGTACGTGCGGGTGGCGGAGCTAATCATCGCTTTCGGCTCGACGACGCCGTCCTGATCAAAGACAACCACGTCGCTCTTGCGGGCGGCATCGCAGCAGCACTCGCCGCCGTCCGCGCGCGCGCCGGGCATCGCGTAAAAATCGAAATTGAAGTCGACACCCTGGCCCAGCTCGACGCCGTTCTCGAACACGATGGTGACGTCGACGCCATACTGCTGGACAACTTTTCGCTCGTCGACACCCATGAAGCGGTGCGCCGTATCGGCGGCCGCATGATCGTCGAAGCCTCCGGCGGCATCACGCTCGACAACATCGCTGAGCTCGCCCGGTCGGGCGTCGACGTCATCTCCGTCGGGGCGCTTACGCACAGCGTCGTCGCGCTCGACATCGGTCTCGATGTCGTCCCGTCTCCGTAAAGTTACGTTTCGGCTCACGCACGAAATTACGTTGGACCGAGCGGCCTTGAATTAGCGCAGCTGCTGCGTGACGTGAACGTTTGCCGCTACAAACGACATGCCGTGGTAGCGCGTGTACCGCCGACCGGGATGCCGACGCGTACGGCGACGGTTAGCGGTTCGCCGTAGCGGTCGATGCTCGAAAGGTATTGTTGGTGCGTGAGATTGTCGCCCACGACCTCGAACGTCGCCCCCGACTTCGTCGTCGCACGCAGCGTCGCGCCGACGAGCAATGCGGCACCGAGCGGCTCTCTCTGCAGATCATCGTAATATGTCTGGCCGACGTACGACCCGTCGACGGAAAACCCAAAGGGTCCCGTGCCGGCTCCGTCGATGCCGAGGGTCGCGGAGCGTTCGGGGACGAGCGCCAGGCGCTTCCCGATGACGCCGGCTGGACCACCGGTAACGCGCGCGTCTTGCGAGGTGCCGGAAAGGCGCAGGCGCGTGCAGGCCGAGAGCGGCTGCGCGAACGTCAGCGTCTCACCGTTCGTCTGCTCGCGCTCGATGTTCTCGCGGCGCATGCGCAGCGCAGTGACCGTCCGGAAGGCGATCGCGTCCGTTACGTGGATCTGCGTGACATCGAAAGCGAGCCTGCCGGTACCGAGCAGTACGTCGATGCCTGCATCATCCGTGCGGCTGCGCTCGGGCGCGAGGTTGGGATTGGGCGCCATGACGACCGCGCCGAGGTTGAAGCCGCGCACGAGTTCGTTCAGATACGGGGCGCGAAAGCCGCCGCCGGTCGACACGCGAAGCGCGATGCGCGGCGCGAGGTCGTACCGTAACGCGACGCGCGGCGAGATCGCGCCTTCGTCGTGACCCGGCACGGTTCGTACCGTCGTCTTTACGGTCACGATCGTCTCGAGCGCCAGATCATCGTAGCGGACGCGATCCGCGCGCGCACCGACGAGTGCTTCGAGATGCGGCGCATGAAAACCGGCCTGCAAGCCGATGCCTTGAAGCAGCGCAACGCCGCTCCCGAACGCTTGCAGCGAACGGCCGTCGGGTCCGAACTGTCGGCTGACGCCGTTTACGCGGCGCTGATCTAAGAGCACGGCGAGGTCGATCTTCCCCGGCTGTGCGGCAAGGGACGCCGCGAAGCCGTTCTCATCGGTCGGAACGTGCTGTCGATAGCGTAGCACCGTCGGCTTCGCGGGAAATTGATCGGTGAGATTGTACACCGTCGTATCGCGCACGTAATAAGCGAAACGCGCGAGTGCGGCACCGATGCGTTGCGTGGCGGCGACGTCCGCTTGGCGCAGCGTGCGATCGAACGTGTAGTTGGTGCGGCCTTCGTTTTGATGATCCGAAGCCAAACGCAGCGAACCGTCGAGCGTCGTTGCGCCATCGTCGTAGCGTAGGCGCAGGTGCGTCGTGCCACTCGACGCCACCGCCGGATGATCGCGCAATGTGGCATACGCGGGCGGCAGGTCGCGGTACGCGAAATATGTCGATGTCGCGGACAGCGAGGCAGCCATATTGGGCCCCAGCCGCGCGCGCGCTTGGAGCGCATCGTCGCTGCTGGAGTGGGAGCCGACTTCGACGCCGGCGCGGCCCTCGGGCAAAGCACCGCGGCCCGTTTGCGGCGCGAATGTCTGCAACGCGAGCACGCCGCCGATCGCGCCCGAGCCGTACAGCGCCGAACCGGCGCCGCGCAACAGCTCCGCGCGCTCGACTTCGCTTGCCGGATAGGCCTGCCAGTCGATCTGGCCGCCGAAGGCGTCCTGGGCCGGAAAGCCGTCGACGAGCACTACGCCGCGATCGGTACCGCTGCCGCCGAAGGATGCCCGCAGCTGCCCGTAGTTCGTAAAGGCACTGTTGCTGCGCGAGCGGTCGAAGCCCGGCAACTGGCGCAGCACACGGTCCGTAGAAAAGCCTGGCGCCAGCGCTACCGTGGCGCGGTCGAGGACCGATGTCGCAAGCGGCGACTCGTGCTGACTCTTCGCCGAACCCGTCGCGACGCTGACGATTCCGATGACCGGCAACTCGCGTACGAGGGTAACATGCGCAGATTGTTGTGCATCGAAGGCGATGTGCAGCAGACGATAACCGGTCCGCGAGAGGTTGACTTCCAGGGGAATGAAGCCGGCCCGCGCATGGACGCGCCCTTCAGAGTCGCTCGTCTCGATATCGTGACGTCGCACGGCGTCGACGAAGTCAGCGCGCGCGCCGGCGAGCGGCCTGCCGCTCGCATCGGTGATCTCGAGAGGAATCTGCACGGTCCCGATCCCAAGGGCGAGCACGAACGCCGAGGCGAGCAGCAACGACACGTCGGAACGCGTCTTCGTCGCATCGGTTACATTCGGCCTGGCGGCCCTCCGCCGCGCGGGTCTTGAGGGCAAGAGATGCGTGGAGCGGCTGCCGAAGCCGTCGCTCATGGAAAAGCAGACGTTACCGTCGGTCGCATTCGTTGGTGTGGGGCGCATGGGCGGAAACATGGCCCTACACTTGCATGAGTGCGGCTTTCCGATTGCTGCAGTCTACGATCGACTTCCCGAAGCCGCGGCCGGCGTCGCGCGCGCGACGGGCGCACGTCGAACCGAACGACTTGCCGATGTGACGCCGAATGCCGACATTATTCTCACGATCGTGAGCGACGATGACGCGATGCGGGAAATCTTCGCTTCGAGCGGCGACTCATTGCTCACCGGCGCGCAGGGCAAGCTCTTCGTCAATTGCGCGACGATTACACCGAGCGTACACGCGGAAGTGGAGAGGCTCGCCAATGCCGCGGGAGCCGATGCGATCGAAGCCTGTATGGCGAGCTCGATCGACCAGGCGCGCAGCGGGACGCTGTATTTGATGATCGGCGGTAAGCGCCCCGCCTTCGAACGCGCGCGTCCGGTACTCGAGGCCTTGAGCTCATCGGTGCGTTACATCGGTAGCGCGGGAAAAGCTGCGCAGGTCAAAGCGCTCGTCAATATGGTGATGAACGTCAACACCGCAGGCTTAGCAGAGGGCTTGGGACTGGGAGAAGCGCTCGGCCTCGATCTCGACATGCTGCGCGATGTGTTCGCGCAGACGGGTGCTGCCTCGCGCGTGCTCCAGACCGACGGCGGCGACATGCAAAACCGCGATCACGCAACGTACTTCTCCGCCGCCCATGCAGCCAAGGATTCGCGCATCGCGACGGCGCTCGCGGATGATGTCGATCTCGTTCTACCGCTCGCCGAAGCAGCGGCCGCTCAGTACGAAAGCATGGTGATGCTGGGTTTGGGCGACCTCGACAAATCCGGTGTCGCGGAACTTACGTTCGCGTCACGCCGGGCGAACAAGTCATCCGCGCGATCCACGTAATAACGCTCCCCCGACACGATGAGTCCGATGCGACCGTTGCTTGCATAGTACAGCGCTTTCCAAAAAGCACTCCGGTAGCTGATTTCGAGCTCGCGGCGTACCGCACGACGATCCCGCCCCGATCGATGTTTTCAACCTGCAACGATTGCTATGTCTGCTCCGATTTAGCCGTATCGAGAGCATGCCGCTTATTATACGAAACGTCGCGCTCTGGTTCTGGTTCTGTCCGTTAGCGGATAGTGTCCCCAGAACGGACTGCTTCGTGCGAATGTTACGGTGTAACGACCCGCAAGTACAATCGCATCTTCCACGAAGCGGTGCAGCGGGCAAGCCATCTTCTAACTTACGTCGCGCAAGTCGAGGCGCTCGCTCTTGCATTGCACCGGTAATTGGGCGGTGACGATCCAACCTGCATCGGTTCCTTCGATGTTCAACTCACGGGCGAGCGCCTTGACGATGTAAAGCCCGCGGCCGCTTTCGACGTGCGCTGGTGCCGGCGCGATCGGTCTTTGGCCGAAGCTTCCGCTATCGTCGCGGACCGATAAGTGCGCCCAGTCGTCGAACCACAGGCGCACGATCGCCCGCTCGCGCGCGTGCGTGACCGCATTGGCGACGAGTTCCCCGAAGATGAGCTCTGCTGCGTTATAGTCTGCGTTTAGCGCCGCGCAAAGCCTCAAGTGCGCGATGAACTCGGTACGCGCGACGGCGGCTGCGTTGTGGGCGCCCCGTCCTAGACTCCAAGTTGCCGACCAAGCTAGCAAAGCGTCTCCTCATGGATAGACTCTCTACTCTACCCATGTACGGTAGCGGACATGACAGGCGCCGGACACACTTCAACGAGGCCGCCGATCGTGTGCGACTCGCTCGCCGGCGCCGCCGCCGGCGAGCGGAGAACGGATGTTAAACCGGCGCGTTCAGATAGGGGAAGCCGTCGAGCGTCTTCGCCGACGGCGTCACGTTGTCGCTGGTCAAACAGGGCGTCTCGCTGTGGTCGTCTTTCGCAAGTCCGACCTTGGGGACGATGCTGCCGTAGATCGCGCCGAGCGAAAGATCGATGACGGGACTATCGGGATCGCGGCCGCCGAATTCTCGCGAGGCGTTGCGCAGGGAATTCTTGAGCCCTTTGAGTCCGGCGTTCGGCACGACGCGCACGATCCCGACCGGCAGACCGCTCTTACCCTTGGTTTCGACGCCGAGATACGTGGCATGGCCGCCGGCCGAGAGGTCGACCTGCATCTCGTCGGTACCCAGAACGTGCACGAGGGCGTTTGCGATCGCGTGCGAGCGCCCGGCGCCGTAGGGCTTGGGAGATTTCATGAAGGTGTAGATCGATTTGCGCAAGGTCGGATCGTTGAAGGGCGAGCTGCGATTGGTGCGATCGTGCAAGGCGAACGGCTCGAGCGCTTCTTTGACGGCGGGGCGCCCCCAGCGTTCGATCTGCGTGTATGCGCCGCCGGACTGAGGGTCGCTGACTGAAGCCGACGTCCACACGTTGATGCGTCCCTTGTTACGCGGCGTCTCGAGCATGCGACGCGGCATCTCGACGATCAAAGAGAGCACGTCGAAGTTCGCAAGCGTATTGCTCGCTTGCGCTTTCGGTAGAAAGCAACTGGCCGACGGCGGCGGCGGATGGGGCTGATTCTTGTAGTTGCGGTCCGGGTTTATCTTGAAGAACTGCGTTAAGTCGAAATAGAACGGATCGCGCCGCGGACCCGCGAAGAAGCGTATCCCGCCGGGTAAGGTCGCGGTTTGGTTGTACGCGGTAGAACCAAGCGGGCGCACGAAGGTCGACGTCGTTCCGACCATGCGCGGGGCATTCGGCCCGTAAAGCGTGATCTTCTGATCCCCGTCGCCGCCCTCGGCCTTGAACTGCAGCACTTGGTGCTCGCGGTAATCTCCCACGGTGTCGATCTTGAATTGGTACATGACCCCCGGATCGAAGTAGGTGGTCGTTGCCATACCGGTCGGGATCAAGGGATGGACGTCCATCGCAAAAACAACGTCGTCCGGGTTTTGAGCCGGGAACACGTATGCGTCGGTGATATCGGCACCGGGACGCGAGACGAGCTGTAGGGTGTCTTGATGGTCTGAGGTTCGCGCGGGACCCGCGGCATACAGGACGGACATAGCGCCCAACGCCGTCACCGCCGCGGTCGCCGCTAGAATACGGCCCACGAGCATGATAAAAGTCTCCTATAGCAGGATTCGTTACGAAGGTCTTACTTAGGGCTACAGTTTCCCCTCTTTAGCGGGGTACGGAATACAAACGGAGCGCGTCGAAAGACGCCGCGCGGCCCCCGGGGCGCGAAAGGACGGATACCGTTGGCAAAGATGATCGAACGCCCCGAGGCGCACGACGGGACGAGCTCACCGCCGTTCGAAGCGCAACGTGCCGCTTGGGAAGTTGCGTACGCGCACGGAAAACGGCGCCGCGAGCCGGGTTCGGGGGCGACCGATCGGACGATTTCCGATATTCCGGTCGAGCCGCTGTACGGACCGCAGCATGACGCGCGCCGCGATTTAGCGCGCGACGTCGCATATCCCGGCGCCTATCCATATACGCGCGGCATCCACGCGGGCGGCTATCGCGACCGCCTATGGACGATGCGCCAATTTGCGGGCTTCGGGAATGCGCGGCAGACGAACGAACGTTATCATTTTCTCTTGTCTCAGGGTCAGATGGGACTGTCGGTTGCCTTCGACATGCCGACCTTGATGGGCTTCGACTCCGACGCTCCGCAAGCACTCGGTGAGGTCGGCAAGTGCGGCGTCGCAATCGACTCATTGCGCGACATGCAGACGCTCTTCGACGGTATCGACCTCGGCGCGATCACGACGTCGATGACGATCAACGGGCCGGCCCCGATCGCCTTTGCTCAATACATCGCTACGGCCGAAAGTAAGGGCATTCCGCGCGCGGCGCTCGGGGGAACCTTGCAGGCCGATATCCTCAAAGAGTACATCGCGCAGAAGGAGTGGATCTTTCCGCCGCGGCCGCACGTTCGGCTCATCGTCGATATGATGAAGTTCTGCACGGCCGAAATGCCCAAGTGGAATACCATCTCGATCAGCGGTTACCACATCCGCGAAGCCGGTTCGACCGCCGTTCAGGAACTGGCGTTCACGCTCGCCGACGGTTTTGCGTACGTGGAGGCAGCGATGAAGGCCGGGCTCGACATCGATGCCTTTGCGCCCCGCCTCTCGTTTTTCTTCAATTCGCACATCGACTTCTTCGAAGAGATCTGCAAGTTCCGCGCGGCGCGGCGCATCTATGCGCGGCGCATGCGCGAACGCTATGGCGCGAAGGACTCGCGTTCGTGGACCTTGCGCTTTCACACGCAGACTGCCGGCTGCAGCGCGACGGCGCAGCAACCCGAGAACAACATCGTTCGCGTCGCGTATGAAGCGATGGCTGCGGTGCTCGGCGGCACGCAGTCGCTGCACACGAACTCAATGGATGAAGTGCTCGCGCTGCCGACCGAAAAGTCCGTTGAGATCGCGCTGCGCACGCAGCAGGTCCTCGCCTACGAGACCAACGTTACCAACGTCGTCGATCCGCTGGGCGGTTCGTATTTCGTCGAAGCATTGACCGACGAGATGGAAAAGCAGGCTGAAGATTATTTTCGGCAGATCGACGACTACGGCGGCGTCATCGAAGCGATCGAAGCGGGCTTCTTCCAGCATGAGATCGCCGACGCGTCGTACCGTTACCAGCGCTCGCTCGAAACCAAAGAGCGGATCATCGTCGGCGTCAACGCCTTCGAGCGGGAGGAAGCGGCCGAAGACATGAACTTGCTCAAGATCGGACGCGACATCGAACTCGGTCAAGCGCGCGCGGTGCAAGACGTCCGTGCGAGCCGCGATGGGGCGGCCGTACAGCGCGCGCTCATCGACCTCAAATGTGCCTGCAGCGATGAATCGCGCAACGTGATGCCTCCGCTGATCGATGCGGTCAATGCGCTCGCTACCGAAGGCGAAATCGTGCAAGCGATGGTCGAGGTGTACGGCCGCTACACCGAGCGGGCGGCGTTCTGATGGGCTCTTGCATGCGCCGCTTTGGCATTGCACCGGCGACGCTCTTTGCTGTTGCGGTTGCCTTCGGCGCCTTAACACTCCGGGCCGGAGCGGCCGATGTCCCCACCGTTCCGATCGGCGTCACGATTCCGACCGCGCTAAGTGCCACGGTCTCATCGCAGACGGCACATCGGGGAGATCCGTTCACGTTCGTGACGACGCAGGACGAAAATCTGGGCGGTGTCAGTGTTCCGAAAGGGACGCCCGGCGTCGGCCGCATTGCCGCCGTCGCCAAGGCGTACAAGGGCCATAACGGCAGCGTCAGTCTGCAAGCTGATATGCTGCAGCTTTCCGGCGGTAGGACGGTGTGGGTCAACATCGGGTCGGGCGCCCTGCGGGGCCACTACGCGAACAAGCACGTCTTCCCGTATGTCGTGCCGATTCCGCCGTTGATCTTTCCGGGCGCCGTCTTCACGCGCACCGGCGACCTCGTACTCGACGCCGGCACGAAGTTCGCCGTCGTAACGACCGCCCCGCGCCGTGCGCTCGCGCCGCTCGTCGGCGGCGCGGCACCGGCAGGCCCCGTGCCGTCCTCGCCCGCTTCAACGCCGTTTCCTACCACGTCGCCCGTGCCGCTGCTTCCGCCGTCGCCTGCGGCCTCCGCATCGGCGCCGCCGCAACCGTCGCCTTCGCCATGATTGCTCGTCGCGCTGCGGCGAGCGTCGTTGCAATGTTGGTCGCGGCGCTTCCGGCATCGCGCGCGCTCGCTGTCGATCATGTGTTATCGAACATTCCGGGCGTGGCGATCGCCGTACGACTTACCGAACGACTGTCGTCGCAGGAGGCGACCGCTGGCCAGCACTTCGGGTTTGCGACGACCAAAGACGTTACGGTCAACGGCGCCGATGTGCCGAGCGGCACGCCGGGCGACGGGGTCGTCGTACTCGCGCAGTCGGGCCGCGGCCGCAATCCGGGCAAACTCGAACTCGCCGTTCGCGCGCTGCACCTACACGACGGCCGCACGATCCTGGTCGGTCTGGCACTAAGCGAAGCCGGCGCAAAGAACGCCGACGATGCGCCGGGCCCCGCGCGGTTCGCCCTTCCGACGATCGTCGGCGCGGTCGTCTTCGGCGGCGTCACTCGCGACAACAACGTCGTTTACGAAAAAGGCACGACGTTCACGGTCATCGTTCCGCCGCAGGCGACGGCCCAGCCGGCGCCGTCGCCCCCAGCACGGTAAGGCCGCCTTAGCGGGTCGTCGTCATTGCGAGGCTCCGCCGGAGTCGTCTACGAACAGAACTCGATATGGCTAGCGACCGGCCTTTACGGATCATCGTCGCCAAGGCGGGGCTCGACGGGCACGACCGAGGTGCGAAGGTGATCGCTCGCGCGCTGCGCGATGCGGGCATGGAAGTCATTTATACCGGGCTCTTTCAGAGGCCCGAGCAGATCGTGCAGACGGCGATTCAGGAGGATGCCGACGGCATCGGACTCTCGATTCTCTCGGGCGCGCACATGACGCTGTTTCCGGCGGTGCTCGAGCAGCTCGCCGAGCAGGATGCAAGCGACGTCGTCTTCTTTGGCGGCGGCACGATCCCACCCGACGACGCGCGCGAACTCAGGAAGCTCGGCGTGCGTGAAATTTTTACGCCCGGCGCGCCGCTCTCGCAGATCATCGAGTTCGTGCAGCGCGAGTGCGGTCACCGGCGCGAACTGGTCGGGTAGCTTTATAATCGAGCCTTCGACCGGGTCTGAACCGGCGCACGTCCGGACGCGCGTTGCGCCGTCGCCGACGGGCGATCCCCACGTCGGTACTGCTTATGCGGCGCTCGTCAATTATTGCTTCGCCAAGCAGCACGTAGGCGAGTTCGTGCTGCGTATCGAGGACACCGATCGCAACCGCAGCACGCAAGCGTCGGAAGTCGTAATCCTCGATGCTCTGCACTGGCTCGGCTTATCGTGGGACGAAGGCCCCGACATCGGCGGCCCGCTCGGTCCTTACCGTCAGAGCGAGCGGCTGGAAATATACGAACGCCACGCCCGCATGCTGCTCGACGGCGGCCATGCCTTTCGCTGCTTCTGCACGCCTGAGCGGCTCGCTCACATGCGCGCTGAGCAACGCGCGCGCAGCGAGCCTCCGGCCTACGACGGGCGCTGCTTGACGTTGACGCAAGCCGAGGTCACAGCGAACGAAAGTGCAGGCTTGCCCTTCGTCGTCCGTCTGCGCGTGCCGCGCGAAGGGACTGCGTGCATCGACGATCTTTTGCGTGGGCCGATCGAATTCGAGTGGCGCACCGTCGACATGCAGGTACTCGTCAAGAGCGACGGTTGGCCGACGTACCACCTGGCGAATGTCGTCGACGACCATCTGATGGCGATCTCGCACGTCATGCGCGGCGAAGAATGGATTTCTTCGGCACCAAAGCATCTGTTGCTCTATCGCGCATTCGGATGGGAGATGCCGCAGATCGCACATCTGCCGCTGCTGCGCAACGCGGACAAATCGAAACTCAGCAAGCGGAAAAATCCGACCGGCATCCTGTTTTACGAGCGCATGGGTTACCTGCCCGAAGCGCTGACGAACTTCCTTGGACTTTTCTGCGTTCCGCCGCTCGCCGGCGAAGAACTGATGAACCTGCCGACGATGGTCGAGCGCTTCGGGCTCTCGCACATCTCGCTCGGCGGCCCCGTCTTCGATGTCGCGAAACTCGATTGGCTCAACGCTCGCTACATTCGCGAAACGCTCGACGTGGCGCAGCTGATGGAGCGCGTTCGCGCGTGGGCGCTCAACGAGCGTTATCTCGGCGCGATTGCGCCGCTCGCGCAGACCCGTATCGAACGTCTCTCGGACCTCGGTCCGCTGTGCGCATTTTTCTTTGCGGGTCGCCTCGACGTTCCCCTCGAGGCGCTTCGCGCCGGTAAGCTCGACGACGTCGCGTTGCGTAAAGCCTTCGTGCTTGCCACGGCGGCATTCGATGCGTTGCCGGTGTGGGAATTCGCAGCGATCGAGGGAGCGGTCCGGCACGTGGCCGAACTGCTCGGAGCCAAACTGCGCGACGTGGTTCGCCCGTTCTACGTCGCGGTGACGGGTACGCCGCAGTCGGTCCCGCTATTCGATGCGATGGTGCTGCTGGGGCGCGATCTCGTTCGCGAGCGGCTTCGCGTCGCATTGCAAACGTTGGGGGGCGCCGGCAAGGCCGAAAGCGAGGCGTGGAAGCGTGAGCTGGAGTCGAGAGCCGCCGATGGAGAGGTGACATGAACGTCCGCGTCCGTGCCGTCGTTCTGGCCGCCGGCAAAGGCACGCGCATGCGCAGTTCCCGTCCGAAAGTGCTGCACGATTTGTGCGGCAGACCGTTACTGTGGCACGTGCTGCGGGCGCTGCGCGATGCCGAGATCGCCGAAGTCGTCGTCGTTACGAATGCCGAGGTCTTGCCGCACGTTGAGGCGATTGCGCGCGATGCCGGGCACGCCGCCACCTATGCCGTCCTGCAAGAGCCGCAGCTCGGCACAGGCCATGCCGTGCAGATCGCGCTCGCGCATCTCGAGGCGAGCGGTAAAGCACGAGTGCTGGTTCTCAACGGCGACCTGCCGCTCGTCCAAGCCGAGCTCATCGGCCGGACGCTGCTCGACGAGTGCGCGTTAGCGCTCGTCACCGCGCGTATGCCGTTGCCCTCGAGCTATGGCCGGGTCGTGCGCGAGGGCGAACGCGTCGCGCGCATCGTCGAGGCCCAAGACGCGACGGGCGACGAACTCGCGCTCGACGAGATGAACGCCGGGTTGTACTCCTTCGACGAACCGAAGCTGCGCAACACGATTGCCGAACTACGGCCCGACAACGCCCAGCGCGAATACTATCTCACGGACACGATCGGTGCGCTCGTGCGTGCAGGCGAACGCGTCTTACCGGTCGATGCGGGCGACCATCGCAGCGTGCTCGGCGTCAACGATCGAGTCGAGCTTGCGGCTGCGGCAACGGCGTTGCGGCGGCGTCTGTGCGAGCAGCACATGCGCGCGGGCGTGACGATTGCGGATCCGGCGACGACGTATCTCGAACCCGATCTCGAACTCGCGGCCGACGTGACGGTTCATCCGAATACGTCGATCGGCGGCCGCTCGCGCGTCGGTCCACATAGCGAGATCGGGCCCAACGCCCGTCTTCGCAATGCCCGGATCGGCGAGCACGCGGTCGTCACCGACAGCATCGTGGTCGACAGCGTGCTCGGTGACTTCGTACTCGTGGGCCCGTGGGCGCACGTGCGCGGCAAGAGCACGATCGGCACGGGCGGCCGCATCGGGAATTTCGTCGAAGTAAAAAAGGCCGATCTCGCGGCGGGCGTCAAAGCGGCCCACCTCAGTTACATCGGCGATGCGAACGTCGGCGAACGTTCCAATATCGGCGCTGGCACAATTACGTGCAACTACGACGGCACGCAAAAACATCGCACGACGATCGGCAAAGATGCGTTCATCGGCTCGAATTCATCGCTCGTCGCGCCGCTGAAAATCGGTGACCGTGCCGCCACGGGAGCGGGCACCGTCGTGATTCGCGACGTGGCGCAGGGCGAGCGCGTCGTCGGCAATCCGGCTCGCGTGCTGCCGGAAAAGACAGGGTAGGGCAGGCAGCCGACGTCGGCGCTCCCGCTGGTACGCAAGGGGATGCTACGCGGGTGCAATCGAGGAAAACGTCGCCGGGCCTCAAGCGGCACTTCCAGCGCATCATCACGTAAAGCCGGGATCATACTATCACTATGATCCCGAGTCCAGCCCAAGCGCGTCAAGAGAGGACCGGGCATACGATGCGCGCTGCAAAGCCGCTGACGAATGCAACGCGGCCGCAACAAAACTCGCTAGCGTCGCCGTCACTCGTCGCATCCAGGCCCGACGTGTAGGAGGGCGGTTCCGGCGCGAGAAGCGGTCGGACATGGCGCTCAAAGTCGTTTTGCTCGCGAACTCGCCGCATCCGGAGCAGTCCGTTGCCACCGCAGCCCGCAACTGTTATAGCCCCCGCGACATCGAGACGATCGACGAAGGTTGGACGCCCCAAGAGATCGAGGCCATGGTCGGACGCGTGCGCGATGCGGGCCACCTTTCGACCTTTGAGCACACGATGTTTACATTCGGAGTCTCGGGCGTGTCGCGTGCGCTCACGCATCAACTCGTCCGTCACCGTCACATGTCGTTCGAACAGAAGAGCCAACGTTACATCAAAATCAAAGGTCCGTTCGAGTACGTTACAGCCCCTTCGATTGCCGCGAGGCCGGAGACCAAAGCAAAATACGACGCTCTGATGGCCGAGATCGCGACCTTCTACGCAGATGCGCTCGCCGCCGGCACCCCGGCCGAGGACGCACGCTTTGCACTGCCCAACGCCGCCGAGACGCAGATCGTCGTCACGGCTAACGCGCGTGCGTTGCTCGACTTTTTCACCTTGCGGACGTGCAATAACGCTCAGTGGGAAATCCGCGAACTCGCCTTCGCAATGTTGCGTTTAGCCAAACGCGCGGCACCTGCGCTCTTCGTGCGCGCCGGCGCGACCTGCGTGCGCGGCTACTGCAACGAGCCCAACGGCCCTGAATGCCCGCGCTATATCGTCGTCAAGAATCCGGTCGCCGCTCGTCGGCGTGCGGGTCTTGACGAAGACGGTCCGCGGCGCGCGAGTAGCGAGATCGTCGCCGATCAGCAAACCGCGGCCCTTGCCGGTTGAACGGCGCACGATAGCGCTGCGCGAATCACCGAAGGCCGAACGCAGCAGGTTCGGCGAAAGCGAGTCCCAAGGAGAATAACGCATATGACCGTCAACAGGGGCCGGACCTCGCGATCGTCGCGGACTTCGGCTTTAAAGGTCGGCGACGTCGCGCCGGACTTCGAGTTGAAGTCGCACGATGGCGGAAACGGAAACCTGTCGCAATTCCAGGGCCAAAAGAACGTCGTCCTGGCGTTCTATCCGTTTGCATTTTCGGAGGTTTGAACCAGCCAGCTGCGCTCGTACGAGGAGAATCTCGCTCGTTTCGAAGCGCACGATGCTCAGGTTCTGGGCATATCGATCGACCACACGTACGCTACGGCAGCGTGGGCGAAGGCGCTCGGCGGCCTCACGTTTCCTCTTCTCAGTGATTTCTTTCCACACGGCGCCGTGGCCCAAGCGTACGGTGTCTTCCGGTCCGAGGGCATGGCCGAGCGGGCCGTCATCCTCGTCGATAAATCTGGACGGATCCGTTACATCGACGTTCACGAGATCTCGGAATGGCCCGATGAGGAGCCGCTCTTCGACGAACTGCAGAAGCTTTGATCGGCTAAATGCCGAGCGTTTTACATTGCGCTTGGGCCTTCTAATCGTTGTGCTGTTCGGCGTGCTGGCGCTCCGGCCGACGGGCGTGATGTGTGCACCGAACAGCGTCGACCGTCGCGTCAGCGCCATCCCCGCGCGAATTTTGCTCACGGCGCCCCTCGATCGCCTGATCGATAGGCGCCGGCAGCTGGTTTCGCAGCGCCTCCGGCGTTACGACCGGCCGCTTTTCATCGTGTGGGCCCTCTCGCAGATCGCCGCCTTTTTTGCGCTCTGGACCGGTGGTTACGCTGCTCGTTTGCGTGATGCGGTCCGGCGGCGCGTGCGCTACATATTCGCGGTCCGTTTCGTGTTCGGCGCTCTGCTCGCGTACATCGCGGGCGTTGCCTCGTTCCCGGCCGCGTTCGCACATTGGCGCATCGATCTTGCACTCGGCACGGCGCTCGAGACGACGGCCGGCTGGGTGCGCGACGGTTTCGTCAATGCGACCGTCGATGCAGTGGTGGTCGGTTTGGTCGTCGCCGCGATCTTCGCGCTGGTCGACCGCACGCGCGTCTGGTGGATCTATGCAACGATCGGACTGTTTGTCGTGACCTTGCTGCTCGCGTTCATCGAACCGATCACCGTCGCGCCGCTGTACAATCGCATTCGGCCATTGGCGCTGCATGCGTCGATTCGTAGACCACTCGACGCGCTCGCCAAGCGCGCCGGCATCGTTGGTGCGCCGCTCGAGGTGAGTGACACGTCGCGCCGTTCCCGTGCGATATCCGCCGACATTGCGGGTTTCGGCACGACGAAACGCATCGTGCTCGGCGACGAACTTCTCGCCGACGCCACGCAAGGCGAGGTGTTGTTCCTCGCGGCGCGGGAGTTCGGACACTACGCCCATGGTGACGATTTTCGGCTGTCGCTGTTCTGGACGTTCCTGTTCATCATTGCGACCGCCCTCGCGGTCCTGATCGCCGATCGAATCCCCTTTCGCCGCGACGATGATTCCTTGGCCCGGCTTCCGCTAGTTTTTGCCTTTATGGGAATCGGCGGTCTCGTGCTGACGCCGGTGTATAACGGGTATTCGCGCAACTTAGAATCGCGCGCTGACGCGTACGGGCTGGCACTCACGGAAAATCGCTCAGCCGCCGTGCGCGCCTACGTGCGAATCGCCGACGAAACGCTAGCGCCGCTCTGTCCCTCGCGTGCCGTGCGGCTCTACTTCTACAACAGCCCGCCACTCGGGACGCGGATCGCGAAGGCGGCGCAGCACCCGAATCCGTGTCCGTGAGCGTCGCGGCGCCGGAGGAGTTGCAGCCGTTGCAGCCTCCTCGTTGCACGTGGGCACGGACGCCGGCGTCGATCGCCTATCACGATCGCGAATGGGGCACGCCGGTTCATGACGAACGCGCGCTCTTCGAATTGCTCGTGCTCGAGGGCGCCCAGGCCGGTCTTTCGTGGGAGACGATCCTTGCCAAACGGGCGGCGTATCGCGCGGCGTTTGCCGGCTTTGAGCCCGAGCGGGTTGCTGCCTTCGGCGATGCCGACGTAGCGCGGCTTCTCGCCGACGCGGGCATCGTTCGTAACCGCGCGAAGATCGGCGCGGCCATCACGAATGCGCGCTGCGTGCTGGAGATCGCGGCCGAGCACGGAAGCTTTGCAGCATATCTCTGGCATTACGTCGACGGCACCCCGTTACGCAACCGCCCGCGCCGCAGCGAAGACGTGCCGACGACGACGCCCCTCGCCGAAAAACTGTCGCGGAATCTCCGCTCGAGCGGCTGCCGTTTCGTCGGGCCGACGATCGTTTATAGTTTCATGCAGGCCGTCGGTCTGGTCGACGACCATCTCGCAACGTGCTTCCGAGCTGTTATCTAAAGCAGCTCACCGTAGCCAGACTTGACTCCGTACGAGGGTACGGGATGTACACTGACGAGGAACTAGGCCAGAAGATGACGGTTGCAGCGATGCAGATGGCCGACATGAAGGTGGTGGGCGCAACGATCGTAGCGGGTATGGATACGGCGCCAGTCCTTGAGCTGCCGGCCGTCCGATGCGCCTTCAGATAGGTCGCATCTATCATCGACTGATCAAGCTTGCCGCCCTTCGTTGCCAGGGCCGCGAAAATCTTGTTGAACACGCCGGGCCGGCTCCAAGGGATGAAGCGGTTGCAGATCGTCTTCGGCGGCCGGTACTCGGCTGGCGCATCGCGCCATCGCAGACCGTTCCTGATCACGAAGAGGATGCCGCTGATGATCCGCCGATCATCGACCCGCGGAATGGCCGCTGTGATCGACCGATCGGGACGCCTTTACCTCCCGCATGACGATAATGATGCCTGGTCGTATCCATGTGATCGTCTGACTGTTTCAAGCGGGCTACACATCTGTTGACCTCGTCACGTCACCGCAAGCAGTTTGATAGGTCGGGACCCTAGTTATGCGAGCGATCGGAAAGCTCGCCGAGGCGGCGAGTGTCAGCATCGAACAAGCTCTTCGACGCCTCCACGTCACCGCAAGATGCCTTACAAGTATGCGTTAGGATTTATGAGGCGTAGATTCGGCGACGCGGCGATGAACTGTTGCATGAGATATTCGTGTCCCTGGCCGTAGAGAATCAACACGCGCTCGTGAGGCCCGTGGATCAGGCGCGCTAGGTTCGCAAAAAGGCGCAGATTGCGAGCATACCAGTCCGTAAGTAGGGTCGGCCCCACCGGGTGGGACGCGTCTCCGATGCGATCTTCGTACATATAGCACGCTGCACTGTCGCGTACGATTGCGGGCTCGTTGATGTATCGCAACACGTCTCCCAAAGTTCCGGTTCGGAGCAGGCCGCGTTCGTGCGCAATCACCCGGCGATTCAATCGATCGCACGCATCTAGTAACGCTCGCTGGCCGTGCTCGTTCGCATAGTCGACGACGGCATCGTACGGGAAACCGTTAAAATAGTCGATGTCCTGTATCTCGCGTACCTTGGCCGTTTTTGCTACGCGAAAACCGATCTGGTATGGCTCATCGGCCGGCAGAATGAACCGACCGCGGAGGAACTGGCGGTAATGCTCGGACAGCATGCTTGTGCCGTGCGTTCGCTCGACCACGACGATGGTCGGACGAAAGCGGGCGAGCGTACCGCTGATGCCGGCTATTTCGGTCTGCCGCTTCTTCGTGAGCACGTTCCCCACACTGACGTTATAAACGTTCGCCCGTGATACGAAATGCTGCATGCCGACGAACAACACCGGAGTACGTGGAACTACTGCAGCCTGTGTTGGGATGCGTGCGGCAAGAAAAAATGCGGCGCACAAAACGACCGTCACGAGCGCGATATACCACTGCGGCCGGTAAAGTCCAATCGATGCCATGGCGCGGCTGTACGGCAGTCGTCGCCGCTTCCCTTGGAGCGGATTCGAGTTCGCCGTTCACTGCTCGTGTGCGGCCGCACCGAGAGCTAAACGACGGTCTCGCCGTCCGGCTCTAGACTAGTGGCCCGGCAGGGCTCGCCCGATAACGTCACCGACCGAACTCGCGGGTGTGAAGCCAGACGGTGCTTGAAAATCGGTTTCTGCGGGAGTCTGTTTGCTCACTTGCGTGGCGTCGGCGCGCAGCGATACGTTCGTAACATACTTGTTCGAGAAGCTCGCCGTCAGTTGCACCGGGACGCCATCGAGGTCGTCGGCGAACTGGATCGTGCCGTGCGCGTCGGTTCGCTCGCCGTTAGCCGCCGTTCGCGTGAATTCATAATTCAGTCCGGTCGCGGGATGACCGTCGATGCTGCCGTGGCCGGCGAGCGACAACGAAATGTTGAGCGCAGCCAGATCGCGTAACGACCGTTCGAAGCCGAAGGGATTGGACGCCGTCGAAGCACTTGGGCTGGGCGCAGGCGACGCTGACGTCTTTGCGCCGAAGGTCGTCGTGTAGTACTTACGCGTCGTATTCGACCACACGGTATAACGCGTACCGCTCGAATCGATCACGATTGTGGCGCCCCCGGGCGGAAACAGCTGCGTCGCGAGCGCGCTGCCCACGGCACCGGCGCCCGGTAGTGCAACGTCGATGATATCGAGCCGGAACAGCGAGCCGCGCTGTTCGAAGGCAACGTGCGCGCCGACGTCGACCGGCGTCGACGTGTGGGGAAGCGGAGCACGCACGACGAGCGTTCCCTTACCGACGTAACCGCTCGCCGCAGGCGCGGCAGCATGCGCCGAAAACGCGGGGACGAACGACATGATGACGACCGCTGTGAAGCCAACCGCCGCGCACCTCGGCGGGATGACCGTGCCGCGCCAGACTTTCACGATGCGCGCGACGGTTCTTCGCCGGGCGACGGCGCGGCCGAACGCCAAGCGTTGACATACTGGATGGCGGCGTCGAGGTCGCCGCTAAGCCAGCGCTCGATACCGTCGGCGGCAACATCGATCAGCATCGGCAACTCGCGTTCTTCGCCGGAGTCGAAGGTCGAGAGCACGTAGTCGACGGCGTCGCTGCGGCCACGACCGATTCCGATGCGCAACCGCGGAAAGTTTTCCCCAAAGCGCTCGATGATCGATTTGAGGCCGTTGTGACCTCCGCTTCCGCCGCCGGCGCGCATGCGCAATCTTCCGAACGGAAGATCGAGATCGTCGCTGACGACGAGGACGTCGGAGGGTAATGTCTTCCACCAGGCAGCGGCGGCCGCGATCGGATTGCCGCTTTCGTTCATGTACGAAAGCGGTTTGAGCAACAGCACGGCGTGTTGCGCAACGTGTGCTTGCAGGGCTGCGTTCTTCGACCTCCACCGCGGGGCGCCGAAGCGGCGCGCGACTTCGTCGGCGACGCGGAAGCCGACGTTGTGTCGCGTCCGCTCGTACTCGGAACCAGGGTTCCCGAGCCCTGCCACGATGCGCGTCCCGGTCGCGGGCGTGCTACTCGGCAGCCGGCTCGCCGACGAGCGCCGGTTCTGCGGCCGGCGCCGGTGCGGCTTCCTCGGCCTCCGCCGCCGTACGCGACGCCTCGATCGAGATCAGCACGGTCGCAGGATCCATCTCGAGCTTGAGGCCGGCAGGCAGCTGCAGATCGCCCGCCGTGAAGTGTTGGCCGATGACGAGCGCCGTCACGTCGGCTTCGAGCGTTTCGGGCAACGCGTTTGCTCGCCCCGAGACGTCCACGGTGTGTAACACGATGTCCATCACACCGCCGGCATTCTTGACGCCCTCGGCGACGCCGACGGCGACAAGCGGCAGCGACGCATCGATCTCTTCGGTCGCGCTCACGCGCTGCAGATCGGCGTGGACGACGCGGCGCGTGATCGGATCGCGTTGTACCTCACGCACGAGAGCCGTGTCGGGCGCGCCGCCGTCGAGCGTGATGTCGAGCAGCTGATTTTTTCCGCCCGCGTGCAGCATCGCATCGAAGGCCTTGGCGTCCAGTGCTACCGCCATCGGCGCGGAGCCGTGTCCGAAGAGCGAGGCCGGAATTTGTCCCGCGCGGCGCAGTGCGGTCGACGCCGTCGAACCGGTCTTCGTTCGGGTGGATGCCGTTAAGGCGTTGGTCGTGGTTGCCATGTCTCCAGATTATCCTGTCGCCGTTACGGCGGGGGCAGCGGGGGTGAAAAGATCGGGCAGTCCGATTGGGCCGAGGGTCGGTGGCTCATCGTCCTTCGCGAACAGTTCGGAAACCGAGCGGTTGGCGGTGATGCGTTTGATTGCATCGGCGAGGATCTGCGCGATCGAGAGAACGCGAAACTTAGGTCCAAGAATCGCCTCGATGTTCGGCACGGTGTTCGTGACGATGATCTTCTCGATCGGCGATTCGTTGAGCACGCGCACCGCATCGCCGGCGAAAATGCCGTGCGTTGCGCAGGTATAGACGCCGGTCGCGCCGCGCCGGCGCAAGCGTACCGCCGGTCGAGATCATATCGTCGACCACGACGGCCGTCTTGCCCGCCACGTCGCCGACGATCTCGGTCACCTCGGACACGTCGGGCTCCGGCCGGCGTTTGAAGACGATGGCGAGCGTCGAGCGCAGTTTCTTGGCGAAGGTTTCGGCCCGCGGCACACCGCCCGCATCGGGCGACACGACGACGATCTGATTGCCTTCGAGACCCTGACCTTTGAGGTACGAACAGAGCGTCGGCGCAGCCAACAGATTGTCGACGGGCAGATCGAAGAACCCCTGAATCTGCGCCGCGTGCAGGTCGAGGGTTACCAGGCGAGCGGCACCGGCCTTCTCGATGAGGTTGGCGACCAACTTGGCCGAGATCGGTTCACGTCCTTTGCTCTTCTTATCTTGCTTCGCATAGCCGTAGTACGGCACGACGGCGGTGATTCGATAGGCTGACGCGCGCCGCAGGGCGTCGATCATGATGAGCAGTTCCATCAACGAATCGTTGACCGAATTGCCGTTCGGGGCGCGGCAAATGGACTGTATGACGAACACTTCGGCGCCGCGCACGTTCTCGCGTATCTCGATGCGGCACTCTTCGTTCTTGAACTTGTCGACGAGCGCATTGCCCAGGCGCGTTTCCATGCGCTGCGCGATCTCGCGGGCTAGGCCGAAGTTCGAGTTTCCGCTAAAGAGTAAGGGCTTCTGGATGGCCGACACACTCCTACCTTCCGGGGAGACCGCAGTCTCACGACGATGGGTGGCTTGTACCGGTCATTTTCCCCGCGAGCGGCGCGATCACCCTTGGAGCGCGGGTTCTCGCGCACGGCCCTCGGGAATTTCGCCGTCCTTCGGGGGCGCCGCGCGATCCTTGCCGCGCTCCTTGGTCTTCGCCGCGACGTGCTTGGGCGCAATCCAGAGGTAGGCGATCGGCACGAGTAACAGCGTCAGAACGAGCGAACTGAAGACGCCGCCGATGATCACGATACCGAGGCTCGCGCGGGACTGGGAGCCTGGTTCGAGCGCGATCGCGAGCGGCAGGTTGCCGAGCATGACCGAGACGCTCGTCATCACGATCGGGCGGAACCGCACCTTCGCGCTATCGAGGATCGCTGCCAGTTTTTCTTCACCGCGTGCGCGGAGCGTGTTCGCGTAGTCGACGAGCAGGATACCGTTCTTGGTCGCGATGCCGACCAGCAGAATCGTGCCGATCAACGAAAAGAGGTTGAGAGTTTTGTGGGTGAGGACGAGAGCACCGAGCGCACCGACCGCCGCCACCGGCACCGAGAAAAGGATGACGAAGGGCGTCCGGTAGCTGTTGTAGAGTGCGACCATCAGCAAGAAGACGAGGATCACGGAGACGATCAGCGACGAGCCCAGGCCGCGCAACGTTTGCCCCATGAAGTCCTGTTGGCCGAGCGGCGCCGGTTTGACCGCGATGTTCGGCGGAAGATTGAGGTCCGCGAGCTTGCGTTGGAAGGCGTTCTCCACGTTCGAGAGCGAGGCGCCGGGCAAGACGTTGGCGTCGACGTGAATGACGGTGTTGCGATCGGTTCGCGTGATCAGGGGCGATGTCGGGGTCGAGCGGAACGTTGCGAAGTCGCCAAGGTGCACGATCGAGCCGTTGTCGGCACGCAGCGGCAGCACTTTGAGGCTGTCGAGCTCATGCTGATCTTTGAGCGGATAAATGACTTGGACTTGCTCGAGCCCTTGCGGCGTCTCGAACTGTGTTGCGACGTCGCCGCCGAACGCGGCGCCGGCGGCCTGCGCGGCGCCCGCGAGGCCGATGTCGAGTGCCTGCATTTTCGTGCGATCGAACTCGACGCTGACTTGCGGCGCGAGACTGGTGCCGGTGCTGTTGACGCTCGTTGCGCCCGGGATCGTGCGTAAGGTCGCGAGCACTTTTTGAGCCGCGTCGGTCGGATCGCCGCCGGTCAAGTCAGAAACCAGGAAGTCGATCGGCTGTTTGTTTCCGCCGGTGGTTCCCGTCGACGGAACGACGACCGTCGTCGCCTGTGGCGCGATACGGCGCGCATCCTTGCGAAACGCGTCGACCCAAAACGTGGTCGGATGCTTGCGGCCGTCGCGCAGGAAGATCGTAATTTGCCCGACGTTTCCTTCGAGCACATAACCGCCGAACGCCGCAGAGTAGCCTCCCGCCGTGGTCGCTTCGGCGGCCACGTCGGGCGAAGCTTCGACCGCATGTTCGAGTTTGTAGGCCCCGTCGCGCACTTTGGTGAGCGGTGTGCCGATGGGATACGTCATCTGAATGTAGAGTTGACCACGATCGGTCGGCGGGATGAATTCCTCGCCCACGACCCCGAGCGGCACGAGCAGCATCGCTCCGCCGAACGACAGCACGCAAAAAGCCACGACGAGCCAGCGGTTGTGCAGGGCCCACGGCAGTGCGCGAGAGGCGTACCAGTTGCGTAGCCCATCGAAGCCGCGCGTGAAGCAATCGATGAAAAACGGCGGTTTCCATTTCGATTTGAGGGCCCATAGGCCGGCCAAGGTCGGCGTGACCGTGAAGGAGACGAAGAGCGACGTGAGCGTCGAAATCACGACGACCATCGCGAACTCGACCAGATTGCGTCCGACCTGCCCGCTGATGAAGGCGATCGGCAGAAAGACGACGACGTCGATGAGCGTGATGACGACCGCCGCCGCACCAATTTCTTCGCGGCCTTCGATGGCGGCTTGTGTCGGCTCCTTATGATATTCGTCGAAGTGACGTTCGATGTTTTCCAGCACGACCGTGGAGTCGTCGACGAGAATTCCGATCACAAGCGACATCCCGAGCAGCGAGATCGTATCGAGCGTGAAGCCGAACAGCCGCATGGCCGTCATCGCGATAGCAAGCGACGTGGGGATCGAAACGCAAACAACGAGCGCATTGCGCCACGAGCGCAGAAAGAACACCATCCCGATTGCCGTCAACAGGACCGCTTCGCCGATCGTCCGCGTGACGAGCGCGATCTGCTGCTGACTGAACGTCGACTGTACGTTTAGGATTTTGAAATAGACGGCCGGGAATTGTTTGCGCAACTCCGGTAGCGCGTGCAACACGTTGTCCGAAGCGACGACTTCGCTTGCCGTCGACGATTTTTGAATCGAAAAGAAGAGGCCGGGCTGGCCGTCGATTTGAGCGTACTGACGGCGCGGTTCGTAGCCGGCGATGACGTTCGCCACGTCGACGATGCGCCGTACGGAATCGCTTGCGGTCCACGGGTCGACCGCGCCGGGCAGCGCCGTAATGCCTCCGAGCCCGTTTGGGTCCGTCGTTCCCGCAGCGCCCCTGGGCGCGACGTTGGTCGTCCCGCTCGTCTGGATCGGGAGCCGGGCGACGGTGTCGACGTTGGTAATGTCGCCGCGCACGTCGATCGTCGTCTCGCGATCGGGTTCGTACGCGATCCCGCCCGGAACGCGCGTGTTTCCGCTCGACACCGTCGCGATCACATCGTTGAGCGTAAGGCCGGAGGCCACGAGTTTAACCGGATCGACTTCGATCTCGTAGGCGGGGGTCACGTCGCCGCCGACGTTGGCGTACGAAACGCCTGGAATCTGCTCGAAGCGCGGCACGATGACGTTGTCGGCGTACAGCGACAACTGCCCGGGCGACAGGCTGCGCGAGAACAAGGCGAGCGTGACGATCGTCGATTCGGAGGGATCGCGTATGTTGATGGAGGGCGGCGTGAGGTTCGTAGGGAGCTCGCGCTCGGCCGCCTGCAAGTCTTTCTGCGTCAGCGCGAGATCGGTTGCGATGTCGGAATCGATCGTATAGGTGGCGGAGATCGTCGCGCGGCCCTGTTGGATCGTCGAATTGAACGTCTGCAGGTTGCTCGTACCCGCAAGGTTTTGTTCGATCGGCGCGACGATGTTGTCGCGCATCTCGGTCACCGACGCGCCGTTGTAGCTGACCGAAATCGACACGGTCGGTTGGCTGACGTTGGGAAAGAGCTGCTTGACGATCTGCATCGTCGAGATCACGCCCGCGAAGAGCATCAACGCCACCAGCACGAAGACAAGCGTGGGGCGGCGGACGAAAAGCCGAGTCAGGCTTATGGCGCCTGCACCGATTCAGCGAAGCTCAATCTCATTACCGGACGGCCACGCGTTGACCGTCGCCGACGCTCGTCTGCCCGTCGGCGACGACGCGCGTCCCGGCCCCGAGGCCCGTCACGACGGCTTGCCGTCCGTCGTCGGCCATGAGCGCGACCGGTCTTCGTGCGCACGGTATCGTGTTTGTCGACGATCATCACCGCGTCGTGCGAATCGCTCGTGAACGCCGTTTCCGGAATGCGCACGCCGCGCACTGCGGGTAGCACGACGTCGCCGGCGACGACCATGCCGGGCCGCAGCTTTCCGGTTGCGTTCGGCAGCAGCACTTTGACTTGGAAATCGGTCGAGCCCGGATTGATCTGGTTTAGCACGCCGACGACCCTTCCGCGTAGCGCCGTGTGCGAGACGTCGCTAGCCGAGATGCGAGCGGTCGTACCGTCCGCAATGTCGGCGACTTGCGCACCCGAACCACGCAAGACCGCATAAACCGGATCCGTCTGCTGCAAGGTGAAAAGCTGCCGCGTTCCCGGATACTCGCCGGGGTTGAGATTTCGGTTGACGACGACGCCGTCGATCGGCGAGACGATGGTCGCTTTTGCGATCTGAGTGCGAACTTGCTGCGCTTGCGCGAGGGCGACTTGCTCGGTTGCGCGCGCTTGTGCGACCGAGGACGATTGCAAGCCCGGCGCCTGCAGGTTCGGGCCGTTGGCCTGTTGCGCCGAGATGTTGCTCAAGAGGTTCGCTTGGGTGGAGCGAACCGCTTGCTGATCGTTGCTCACGAGCGCCGTCTGTTGTGCAACCTGTTGCGCCGAAATGTATCCGTGAATCAGCAGCTGCCGATAGCGCTCGAGATCGACGGTGTCGCGCGCGAGTGTTTCCTGCGCTTGGCGCACGCCGGCCGTTGCTCCGCGCACCGATTGCTCGCTCTGCGTGATCGAGAGGTTCCCGGCGTAGGCGGTATGCGTCGCGCTTGCTGCGTCGCTGTTCGCTTGCGCGAGATCGGCGGCGAGCGTCGCCTGCAGATCGGCGGTGTCGAGCACCGCGAGTACCTCGCCGCGCGCGACGTGGTCGCCCTCGCGGACGTTGACGGCGTCGGCCGGTTCCGTCAGGGTCGATTGAATTGCCACGTTTTGATACGGGGCGATGAGTCCCGGTGGCGACTCGGTCGGACGCACCGTTCCCACGGTCGCAAGTGACGTTGCGACTTCCGGCGGCGGAGGTGTCGTTCGCTTGGGCACTGCCTTGCCGCAACTTGCTAGGGGTAGCGCCACCGCGACAGCGCCGATCAGCAACGGCCGCAGCCGTGAGCCGTGGCCGAAATGAAAACGGAACATCGGAACTACAATCCTAACGCAATCTGGGCCGGGCGTCCTTGACCCTCGCTGGGAATCCAGGTCCGTTCCAGAATCGTGCGCTACGGTTCATCATATGGAAACGGTCGGAGGGCGCGTGCTCGTCGTCGACGACGAAGCCGCAATACGTGATCTGCTCGATTACGGGCTTGGGCAAGCCGGGTTTTCCGTACGCTCGGCGGCCGACGGCCGAGAAGCGCTCGAAGCGGTTCGAACGTGGACGCCCGAGGTGATCATCCTCGACGTGATGTTGCCCGAAACCGACGGATTCACGCTGCTGCCGGCCTTGCGGCGCCTGACCGACGCCCCGATCATCATGCTCAGCGCGAAAACGGAAACCGCCGAGAAGGTTGCCGGCTTGTCGCGGGGTGCCGACGACTACGTCGGCAAGCCGTTCGAACTCGAGGAACTGATCGCGCGCTTGCATTCGGCACTGCGGCGGCCGCGCATGGAACTGCGCGAAACGTTTGCGTACGCGGACTTGACCGTCGACGTCTCCCGCCGCAGCGTCCATCGCGGCAACCGCCGGGTCGATCTCTCGGCGCGCGAGTTCGAGTTGCTGTTGATGTTCGTGCGCCATCCCGAGCACGTGTTCACGCGTTCGCAGCTGCTCGATCTCGTCTGGGGCGTCGATCGGGACGTGGTCCCCAATACCGTCGAAACGTACGTCTCGTACTTGCGTGCGAAACTCGACAGCGGCGAGCGCGTGAAGCTCATTCAAACCCTTCGTGGCGTCGGTTACACCTTGCGAGCGCTCCCGGCGTGATCGCGCGCTTTCGGCGCCGGCTCGTCTCCCTTGCGACCGTGCAGATCGGCGTCGTCTTCAGCATACTGATCATCGCCGTCGCACTGTTCGCTTTCAACGCGTACGCGAATGCGCTGCGTGCCGAGGCGGACGCGACGCTCGCGCAACTGCAATCGGCCTTGCGCGGCGGTTCGGTGCAGCGCGACGCCGAAGCGGCAAGCGACGTCATCCAGTCGCGCTATGCTCGTTCGGATCTCGTCATCGTGCTCTTCGAGGGCGGCCGGCGCATCTCGGTTTATCGCGCGCATCGCAGCGACCCTGGAGTAACGGTGAATGCCTCCGCGCGTGGGGCGGTTCCGGCCGATCCCCGCGCGAGGGGTCCGCTCGTGGCTCCGATTCTCGGCCTGGCAACGGCCTTCGGACTGCACTCTGCGCGCGCAACGATCGGGACCGCCGAGGTGCTCGTCAAGCCGAACGAAGTTGTGCTCGTCGCGACGACCGCGTCGTTCTTGCTGCCGGTGGCGCTGGCACTGGGGTTCGCTCTGGTTGCCGCGTTTCTGCTTGCACGGGTTCTCGTGCAGCAACTGATCGGACCGCTGGTCGACGTACAACGGGCCCTGGACCGCTTTGCTTCGGGCGACCTCTCGCCGCAGCCGATCTCGGCCGAGCGGCGCGGTGAACTCGCGCCGCTCGCCGTCGCGTACAACGGCGCCGTCGAACAGATGGAGCACGCCTTTGCCGAGCGCGACGCAGCCAATGCGACGATTCGGCAGTTCATCGCCGATGCGGGTCATCAGTTGCGTACGCCGTTAACGGTCATTCGGGGCTTCATCGCCATTCTCCGTAAAGGCGAATTGCGGACGCCCGAGGACCGTGAACGCATTCTCGAGACGATGAACCGGCAGAGCCTGGTGATGGGTTCGTTGATCGAAAAATTGATGTTGCTCGACCAGTGGGATCGCGGCGCGCCTGTGCGGCCGGGACTGATCGACGTCTCTCAGCTTGTCGTCGACGTCGTAGCCCCGCTTGCCGAAGCGCAGCCGTCGCGTACGGTAAGCGTCGACGTCGGATCCGGCTTGCTGGCCGCAATCGACCCGAGCGATCTCGCCCACGCCGTTACGAATCTGCTCGATAACGCGCTCAAGTACACGCGCGGCGCCGTGCGCGTTACCGTACGGTTAGACGGATCAACGGTCATCGTCGCAGTCGGCGACGACGGCCCCGGCATGGCGGCCGCCGAGGTAAATCATGTTTTCGATCGTTTCTACCGTGGGGCGCGTCGCGACGTCGACGGCTCGGGACTGGGCCTCCCGATCGCCAAGCGCGCGATCGAACGCGCCGGCGGGTCGTTGACGGTGAGCACGGATCCCGCGGCCGGCTCGACGTTCACCATTCGGCTGCCGCGCACGGTTGTGCACGTCCCGCCCATACCTGTTATGCTTGCCCCCGCGCGTGCGCGTTGATTGAGTGCGTACGCGCGGCGGCCCGCGAGTCGTATGAGTGGTTTGTACGAACGCTCAGGGCGCCGTAAGCATCCACTCTAGCCCGAAGCGATCGTGCACGATGCCGAATCGGCCGCCCCAAAATGCGTCGTTCAGTGGCATCTGGACGCTGCCGCCTTCGGAAAGCGCCTTGAACACACGCTCGCTGGCGGCCCGATCAGGCGCCGCCAGCGCTAGCGAAATGTTGCCGGCTTCTGGATCGACGGGCTTGGCGTTCCGCCCATCCGAGGCCATAAACGTAACGCCCGGCGCACTGAAGCTCGCGTGCATCACTTTCTTCCGCCAGTCGTCGGATAGCTCTTCCTGGTAATTTGGCGGCAAGTCCGTGTTTCGTTGCAACTCGTACGTGCCGCCAAGTGCGCTCTTGTAAAACTCGAGCGCTTCTTCGCAGCGCCCATAGAAAAAGATGTACGGCGCCAATTGCATGACGTTGGTGTCAGCTTGGGTAGCAGTCGTTGACATGTTCTCTCCTTATGTGCGGATCATGATGGGTTGAGGTCGAAGGGCGGTCTATAGCCGTCATTGCGTGGGCGTGATACGGCTTCGGCGCCTGTCATCGTGGCGTCTCCTTCAAGGGCCGTCGCTGCGACGATGGCTGCTACGACGAGGCAGCCCGTGGCGACGCCGAACGCGAGGTGCTACCCCGCCGCCAGCGCGGTCGTGTTGGCGGCTCCCAAAGCGAAAACGTCGCGGGTTCACGACGCCGACAGCTGCGCCCGAATCGAGCCGAACGCCCTGCCGGCCTGCGCCGTCGTATTCGCCAGACTCGACATTAAAGTTGGCACCTGAACTGGAGGCTTCCGTTATCGCGACGCTCGGCGTAGCCTACGGTTCAGCCCAGCGGTGGCACGAAGCGCGCGCACGGATCGATGAAGCACTCCTGCGTATCGACGATATCGTCGATGTCGCAACGCGCGCGTCGGTCTATCAGAGCGCGGCCTATGTCGCGCTGGCGGATCACGATGCCGATGCGGCCGAACGGTATGCCGAGATCGCACTGTCGCTGAGCGACGAGCATGGATACGATCGCATCGCGATCCTGGCCCACAGCGTCCGCTACGTGGTCGCGTCATCCTATCGAGACGAGGTCGACGCCGCGATGCGCGCGATCGGATCGCTGGAAGCCTGCGCGAAACGGTTGGGCAATGCGTTGTTTCGCCGCTACGCCCTCTTGGGCCTGATCGAATCGCATGCCGAACGAGGCGATCGCGGCGAACTCGAACGCGCCGAGCGTGCGCTGGCCGCAGAAGAAATCGAGAACGAAGTCGACCACGCCGAGGAAGCGTTGATTCCGTCGCGTGCGATGCGCGTCGCTTGGGGCGGAGACTTCGGCGGAGCCTACGGACTGCTCGCTTCGAGCGCGGAGCGCCAGATGAACGCTGACCAGCGAGCATCACGTTGGTCGGAAGTTGCCGTCTATGCCGCCGCCGCGGAACTCGACGAAGCGGCGTTGGGAGCGATCGGTGTGGCGCGTTCGGCGCTGCGGCGCATCACGTTTCCAAGCGGCGCTACAGTGCGCGCGCGCTTGAATCTCGCCTTTGCGTCGCTTCTGCTGGGACGGCTTCGTTCGGCTGCCGCGTTGCTCTCGACGAGCGAGCGCGCCGCCGCGCCACTGCCTCGTCTACGCAAGTTCCACGCGCTCTTGCGTGCGATGCTCGAGCGCCGCCGTGGAGCACACAACCATGAGGAAATCTTGCGCCTGTTGGAAGCGATGGACGACGCGGGATTCGGTGGAATCGCCCGCACGGTCGAAGCGGTCCCTGATCTGCGGCTTGAAACGCTGGAGCGCGCGTCGTGAACGCGATCGCCGTTTCGACCCTGGCCGAAGGCCCGCTTGCGGACACGGCCCCTGCTAAACCGCTGCCTGAAAGCGCCGGGCGCAAACGGGCAACGGTGCGTCAAGTGGAGGTTGACGCTCCGCTGCGCGCCGAGTTGGCGGCCGCGATCATCGATAAGGGCTATGGGCCAAAGCCGCCGCTGTTGGCCAGCGTGCTCGCGGCCGGGCTTGCCGAGCGCATCGTGCGCGCACTCGAGAGCGGCGGCTTTCTCGACGTCGTCGCATGGACAGAACAGGTCTGCGAACGCTATGCGCCGCGGCGGCAGATCGTCGCGATGCTCGAGGCGGCCTGCACGATCGTTCGCCCGATCTTACGCACCCGCAGCGATCTTGCCGGGTCCGTCGACGATCTCGTCACGCTCGAACACGCCCTTGCGCGCGCGATCGAGCGCTATGTCCAATTTGACCTGCGCGCGGCCGACGTCGGCCGTGAAGACATCGAGACGGCGATGGCCGGCTTCATCGTTCGGCTCGACGCGACGGACGCGGCCAGCGCCGAGCATTCGCGCGCCGTGTCACTGTGGTGCAAGCGCATCGCACGCCGCTTGGCGTTGGGTGACGATGAATGCGTCTTCGCGGCTCGCAGCGGACTATTGCACGATGTCGGCAAGACGATGACGCCGCTGGATATCCTGCAGGCGCGCGTGGCTTAACGGAGGCCGAATGGAGCGTCATGCGCGAGCACACGCAGCTCGGCGCCGCGATGATCCGTGAGGTTCCGCTGCTGCGGCCGTTCACGTCGGCGGCGCGCTGGCATCACGAGCGACTCGACGGAAAAGGTTATCCTGACAGATTACCCGGCAAAGAAATCCCTCTGCACGTTCGCATCGTGACCGTCGCCGATTCCTTCAACGCGATGATCGGCCGGCGCCCATATCGTCTTCCGATGTCTCCCAGCGCCGCACTTGAACAGCTAAGAGCCCACCGCGGCTCCCAGTTCGACCCGATGATCGTCGAAGCTATGATCGACGTCGTCGAACGGAATTGACGGCTACCCATGCAGGGGCTCCCGTGATGCCAGGTCCCGGACTGCGTTGACGCACTGCAAGGAGTGGCTTAAGGTTTCGAAGGAGAAGTGACGGGAGATGCACTTCACTTCGATCTTGCGAACTGCGGGCGCATCGCTGTACGAAATTTCGGAGCGACTGAATCTCGAAAATATGCGGCGGCAAGTCGGCCTAGCCGAAAGTCCGGTGAACGTCATTGATTTAGGCTGCGGAGACGGCACGGCCACCAAAGCGGTTACGGCAGATTTACGGTCCGCAACGATTCGAGCCGTCGAAAATCACGGCCCTTCTCGGGCTGTCGCTCTGGAACGAAATATCGATGCGATCGACAGCGACTTAGACGGCACTTTGCCCTTCGGAGACGACTGCGCCGATGTGATCATCTCGAATCAGGTGATTGAACATCTGGCTGACACCGATAACTTCTTGGAGGAGATGCATCGAATCTTGCGCCCGGGGGGCCTCGCCGTGGTTTCGACGGAAAATATTGCCAGCTGGCACAATATTGGCGCTCTGGTCCTGGGCTTCCAGCCGTTCTCCTCCTCCAATTATTCGTTGCGTCGTTACCCGCTAGGTAATCCCTTGAGTCTCCACCACGGGCAGCGCGTCGCTGTCGTGGCGCCCGGAATGCTTCACCGACGGATGTTTTCGAGTCGAGCACTCAAAGAGTTGTTCACCGCGCACGGTTTTAAGGTGCTCGACGTGAGGGGAAGCGGGTACCACCCGTGGCCGCCTCAGCTCGGTAGACTCGATGTAGCTCATGCGCATTTCATCTCGGTCGCAGCGCGCAAGTAGCGGCGGCAGAACAACCGCAATATGACTAAAGGTCTCGTCTCCGTCATCATCCCGACGTATAACAGCGCGGCGCATCTTGCTGCGTCTATCGAAAGCATACGAAAGCAGACGTACGAGCAGATCGAAATTGTCGTCGCCGACAATCACTCCTGCGATGGTACGGTGCAGCTGGCGGAGCGACTCGCCGATAAGGCGATTTTCGCCGGGCCGGAACGCTGCGCTCAATGTAACGCGGCAGTACGCGCCTCAAGCGGCGAGTTCATTTATCGAGTCGACGGGGACTTCATCGTGGAGCCGACGGTCGTCGCGGCCGCGGTCGCAGCCTGCAGAGCCGGCGCACACGCCGTTCAGGTTCATAACGACTCGGATCCCTCAGTGGGGTTTTGGGCCAGTGTGAGGCATTTCGAACGGCGGATGTACCGAAATGATGACATGCATGTCGGCGCGCGCTTTTTCCGACGTGGCACGTTTGAAGCCGTAGGCGGCTTCGATGAAGCACTTGTGGCCGGAGAGGATTACGATCTCCATAATCGGTTGTTGCGCGCAGGCTATAACGTTGAGGCGATCGAACCAGGCGAGAAGCATCTCGGCGAGCCGCGGACCCTGGCCGCGATTGCCGAGAAGTCGTTCTTTTACGGACGGTCGACTCGGCGTTTCTTGGCCCGCAATGGAACGCGCGGCTTTGTTCAGATGAATCCCGTTCGCGCCACGTATTTCAGACATTGGCGCTGCTTTGTGGCGCAACCGCGTTTAGCGCTCGCGTTTATCGCGATGCAGGTCGTTAAGTATGCGTTTGGATCGGCGGGCCTTGCTTTCGAAACACTGCGTAATAGAGGCAGCGCTTATTGAAAACGTCGACGGCCGGTCCCGTTCCCCGAGCTCGGTCGGTGCTTACGTTGGCCCGCAATCACGTTGCGTTCATTCTAGCCGGGATACTTCCGTTTGCCGTCGCCGTTCATAGCTGGTTCACGGCTGCCGTCATTTCAGGTGATGATTTTCGCGAAGTGCCGTCGCGAGCTGCGTACCTACTGCACAGGGACTTTCCGTGGCCGTCACTGTGGGACCCGACAATGGGCGTCGGACACCCCCTCACCTTTTGGCTTCCATCGTTTCCTCTGTGGGCCATCGGAGGTTGGCTCGCCGGGATCGGCTGTGGCTGGAATTGGATCGAACGGGCTTTGTGGCTTTACCCGCTAGTCGTACTATTGGCCGTCGCCCCCTACGCTCTTTGCTGCCGCATCGTGGGTTCGCGGGCCGCCGCGACCATAGCGACGTTGGTTTTCTCGTTCAACACGTGGACGATTGGTTTGGTGCAGCGTGGCCACATACCGAGCCTGTGCGCGTACAGTATTCTGCCTCTCGCTCTGCTCGCCGCGTACGAATCACGGAGCCGCCCCGTTTGGGGGGCATTGCTGACTTCCGCGCTGATCGCGGTTCAAAGCGCCTACGACATCCGATATGCGTACATGTCGTTAGTTTCGGTCGCCATTCTCGTGGGTTGGTGGATCGTTCGGCGCGGCATGACCGTGGCCGTATCCCGCTCGAAAGTCGCAGCGGCTGTGGGAGGGTGGTTCGCGCTCGGGTTCGTTACACTCTCCACTTATTGGATCGTTCCGGCGATATTGTCGGCGCGAACCACATTGTCTGCACTGACTACCGGAGCCGCTTTAACGACGTACAACAGTCCCGCCAATCTCGCGGATGCGGCGACCCTCTATTTCCCATACTACCGTTACGTCGAAGGAACGGACGCTTTCGCCGTAACCGACCCGTCTTTCGGGTTCTGGCTTATAACGCTGGCCGTTGGAGCGGGCTTGGCAACGACCCGGAAGCACGCAGTGGCAGCCGCCACTGCGACCGGGGCAGTGTTGGCCATATTTATGATCGCGTCGCAGCACTCGCCGCTTCAACCCATCCAAGCATTCATCATACAGCATGTACCGGGAATGATAATGTACAGAGACACGTCGCGGTTTTACGCGATTGTCGCGACCTGTTACGCGATCGGTGCTGCGCTTCTGGTGGCTCGTATTATGCGCAACTCGGCGGAGGGCAGACACCGCTGGGCGCCCGTGGCGACCATTTGCGTTGCCTTTGCGTACGTCGCGCTCATGCGGGAGGCCTACGCATCGTATCGCGGAGAGAACTTCGCCACGCTCCCGATTCGCGTTCAGGATGTACGTATGGCAAACGTTGCGCAGCGAGGACCAATGTATTCTCGTACGCTGATGATTCCGAACGTATCGCTCCAAGTGACCAGCACGTTGCAGCATCCCGTGATCGGGTTGGGAGGTCTGATGGCGGATATTTCCCTATGTAAGGAAACTGCATCGCCCCTCGATTGTATAAAGTCGCCGCTGTTTCCGATTCTGGCGCGCACGCTCGGCATAGCGCGAGTTGTCACACTCGACGATTCAACGGGCGAAACATATCATTCGTTCAACTACCCATTCACTGAGAACGATCTACTCACCGTTCTCCGCAGCCGGCGGTGGCTCAAAGAGCGTCAGACCATGGGGCGCTACGTCGTTTTCGACACCATTTTGCCCGCGGACCCCCTCGTCCGCGCAGCGACGAAGTCGGCGTTTCTGCGCGCCGACCGATCAACGCTATCGACGATTGTGCAGACCCGGTTGTGGTCCGGCGATCCAACCGTCGTCGACCTGCCCGAGATCGGAAGCGATTCTCGATCGGCAGCGGCGATTCAAACGCTTTCCGACGTCATACCAAACGATATTGATGGAATATGGCCGGTGCGAGATACATCTACAATTCGGGCGCAACGAATTCTGAGGCGACGTACCGAACCTTACCGTGTCGTCGCTGTGGATTCAAGCGGGATGGCGAAGCTGTTCTCTTTCGATCAAGAGATTGATTTTGCGCACGGCATGCTTCAGACGAACACCAGATCCGCATGGCGCATAGCGGCCGTGCCCGACGAACCTACATCTGGGGACGACATCGTATGGCGTGGCGCTTTAGCGTCGATGCTAGGAGAAGACCGCTCTTCTTACTCACCGTTAACTCCTTCGCAAAGCGAAAACCCTATCTCGGCTCTTCCTCTTCTATACAAGCGGCTGCAGTCGCACGGGGATGTCGACGTGCGTTTCGCGAGCGATTCCTTCGCTGAAGATGACGCATCCGCTGCGCTGTCGATTTTCGCGGGCGGGGCGCTACGGCTGAGCGAATATCCGGTTCTACACATCGCTGCGACATTTCCCCACTCACCGTTCCAAGTGCGGCTTCGCTTGATCGTGCGATCGGTTTCGGGTCGCGGCCGTTGGAGCGCTTATGTTCCGCTTGATGATTCGGCGATTTCTTGGAACGTAAACGTTACGCGCGTCGTTCAGGCTGCGCTCGACGATCGTTGGAGAAAATTGTGCACGCGGCCGTGCGTGAGTACCGGCGACTCGGGCGTAGCGTCTCTGCGTCCTCTCGACGCCATCTATTTCAATCTGGTCGGCGCCGACATCGTCACTACGCTGCCGCATGCTTCGTTTTCAACTTTCCCAGGGGACTTGCAGCTCTTCGGCACGTCGCTTTCGGAGATGTCTCCGTTCGGGCGCGCCGCTCGGTGGGAAGTGAAGACACTGGACCCTACGGCGTTCCGGGTAGACCAGTCTCAAGGCGTGCGACTTGAAGGCCCCACGTCGTTATCGGGGCTGTTTGTACGCGCTTTCATCGCCAAAGAAGGTGATACGGCAGACGACACGGGAGCCGTCCGCCTCGGCGATGTCGTGTCTTTGGTCACAAATCGGAACGAGGCCATGCAGGGCACCGTGCTTGGCGCGACGCCGTACGCAATAACCCTCGCGCAAGGCAGCACTGTCATCAGTGTGCCTCGAAGCTCGATTCAAACATATCAGAGCGTCACAGCAGCACGGCCGCGCTCGCTCGTGCTTTCGATGCGGTTGCACGATTCGGGCGTCGGCATCGTTACGTTCGATGCAGCGGCCGATCCGCCGTTCGGACTTCTCCCGTCCCTCTCATTTGAAATCGGGCGGAATCGCAGGACTGTTCCCGCAGTCGACTCGGCTGCGCCTAGCCAAGGGCCCGTGCTGCGTAACCAAGAGTTGAACGCTTTACTGCACACTGCACCCGTCGCACTTGCACAGAGTGCAGCGTACCCGGTCCTCGGGCGCCCGACCGCACTCGGCACGCGCACTCCAATCATCGCCGAGACGATCCAACGTTACACGATCGACGTCCGCGACGTCCGCTACGCATGGTCCATCCCACAATCGGCGCCCCTTGTCGGGATTACGATCACCGCCTTCCAGCGGCCGTCTACCCAGGTTGCGGCCCGCACAAGGTTCACGGTACGCATTGCAAACGTTCGTGTCGTACGGGTCGACGCACCGGTCTGTACGATTTCAACCCACGCCTTCATCGATGCGAGATCTGTCCCGCTTACGGCCGATGTTTGCGCCGGTTCGGGGCGTTCACAGTCCGTCGCGCTACCGAGCGGGAACCATCTGATACGCGTCGACGATACTCGGGGCGAATTGCGGGGGCTGGTTATGGAACGGGGCACGCCTGCAGTGGTTTCAGCCGATTCGCTGGGCGCTGCTTCCTTCTTGGCGCCGGATCAACTCTATTCGCGTTTTGATGGTCGCCGCTCGATCGCTGCCGTTTCCGAGCTTTATCTCCCCGGCTGGTTCGCTTTCGAACAACAGTCCAATCCGCGCAATGAGTCCGGTTTTTCGGCCTTTCGTTCAGCGCTTCAAGCGATGTGGGGAAATGATCGCATCCTGCACTTTCGCGTAAACGGCAGCACGAATGGCTGGCTGTTGGAAGGGCCGCCGGGCTGGATACGATTCGTCTACGGCCCCGCGCTCGTCGCGTACGTTTGTGCCTGGATAACCGCCTTAGCATTCTCGCTGGTGTTGCTGCTCGCCGCGATGGTTACGGTGCGCTCGCGCTCCAGGGGCGCAAAGCCGGCAGGCTACGTCAGTTAGGCGAGCGATGCCGCCGGATGCATTGCAGGGCCGCAGCGCGCTCGCGGGCGACCCGAAGCATCAGAACCAACACGGACATTACACCAATGAGTTCGCAGACTGTTTGAACCGCCGCTATAGGATCGAGTAACCAAACCCTCCGAGGCTGTGTCAAGCGCGGAAGAAACCAACCGTTCACCGCCGCGTCGAGGCGGATGTGCGTCAGGATCGCCGTCGGCAGCGTAAGACCCGCCAGCCACGCCGGGCTGAACGCAATGTTGTATCGGAGCATCATGGGCGGACCCGGCGGAAGCGTCGCCTCTGCAAGCCATGGGAGTATCGATTGGAAATGAATCGCCCGGAACGCTCGAGGTGAGGGGTTGAGGGGAATCGGCCGGTGAATTGTCGCCTCCCCCGCAACGAGGCAGAACCCTCTGCAGCGCAGTAGGCGCAGCCCAGGAGGAAGCTTAGCCCAAACGTATCCGCGCGTATCCTTTAGAACCGTACTGCCGGCCATGCTGTTGAGCCGACCCTCGACGAACGCCAGTATGTCGGCGTTCGGCGCAACCTCAAGGAGCTTCGACGACGTGGTCGCTACGCCGCCGAGGCCTTGTGCGATGTTCGGGTACTCCGGGAAGACGAGCCGAGCATCGACCCACCCGTCGCGCATCTTCACGTAACGATTCGAGGCACTAACCGGTATAAAGCGCGGCAATGCTTTCCATGTATCCGGTATCCCAGATCCGCGAAGAAGAGATGCGTCGCCGAAAAATGCGTTTCCGTCACCCAGATGATTGTCGAGGCTTCCTATCTGAGGTAACGTGAGTTCGCTGAGTTCCGGCAGGGCATCGATATGCCGTACGCTGTACGGCTCTCCGTCCGACGAGGTCAGTGAGGCGCTTGCAATCTCTTGCACGAACGAGCCGGCGTCGGTTCTCAGCCACGGTCGCTCTATGAGCGTCGCCACGCTCAGTGAGGCCAGCGGCCTAACGTCGCGATCGTGAATGAACCTACTTAAGGCCCAGTCCTCCGGATACATCGCGGTGTAGGTGTTAAGGGCCGTAACATTGCTGCTCCTCGCATATGCATCTGGATCCGCGCCGGAGCCGCCACGCGTCAACATAAGCATCGGCTGGTATGCGGGGAAGAGCGCAAAGCGCGTGTTTTCAGGAGCGGTCAAGTGGATCGCCGGAATGGCGCCCCGCGGTACGAAAAATCTCCAAGGCGATGCCGCAATCCACGCTACGATCAAGACCGTACTCGCCGTTACGAATGCGTACCGGAGTCCTTTTATTCTCGCGCACGCGTAAGCGGAAAAGACGACGTAGCCCATTGCAACATACGCCAGCAAATCGTACAGTTCGCGAAAGAGACCGCTTGCCGGGATATGCTTGACGGCGTACATGTAGCCAGGAGCAAGGGGTCCGTAGGTCCCCGCCGCTATGAAGAATACAAGCAACAGTCCGGCGATCGCGGAAAGCGCACGCATATGCCGCGCGGCCAGCAGAGCTCCAAGAATTGCGAGAATTGCAACGGATGCTGCGCCACATTCACCCAGCGGGCCGAGCGCATCCGCGTAATGCGTGAAGTAGCCCATAAGGAAGACCGCAGCCGCCGGATGAACCGACTGATTCGTTTGCCACGGAATGGTGTACGGGATCGAATAAAGCCAACGGTAACCGCTTAATATGCCGACGATGGCCGGCAGCGCCACAACGATTCCAAAAAAGAACGCACGTCGCAACGGCAATTGCTTTGACTGCACGAGTAACACAAACATCGCGATAACAAAGAACTGGATCTGTGCGAGGATTAGAGTTAGCAGCAACGCGACGTAGTACCAACGAGTATTGCGCCTTTGCAGTAGCGCGGCGATGCCGATCGAGGCCCCGTATGCAAGGATCATAACGACGTGCCCTGCAACGGTTTCCGTATATACCCAGGGATTGAACAGCGCAAACGCCGCTGCGCTCAGCGTTGTCCAAAAATCCGCTGCGAACCCGCGGCATACCGCTGCCGTGCTGAACGTTACGATGAAACCGGTGGCAACCAAGAACAAGAACAACGAGATATTTGGACCGCAAACGACGAAGGCCACAGTGATCGGGATCATCAAGAGGTACTGAGTCGGATACGAATTCGGGGATCCAATGCCCGCCGAATTCCAACCGCTGCAGGCGTCAATCAGCGCTGTTATTGCCTGTTGACGGCTGTCCGGCCAGTTCCAGTCATGTCGCAGCGCCGGCGCTCCATGCCAACTCACAATTGACGCAAATACGACCGCGGGTAAGAGCGCCAGCGCTGAGTTGGAGCGAAAGTGCCGAGTGATGTTCACGCGGGACAGGATAGTCGACTCCCGTGCCTAGCGCGACGCCGGCACAGAGGCCACGCCCATCTAATCAGCACGATCTAGCGATCTCCGCGAGAGGACAGCTTCGACACGCCCGACGAAACGAGAATCGTCGAACTGTCTAAGGTACCGTTGGGCGTTACGCCCAAGCTCATTGCGAAGCGGCTCGTCGTTCATTAGCGTTAAGATTTCGGAGGCGAGGCATTCCGGCGTGGCGGATTTAGCGATTAGTCCTGTTTGCAGATGTTGGACAGAGTCGACGAGACCCGGCACAGAGTATACAACGCTCGGTACACCGTAACGAGCGGCTTCAGAAACGACCAGTCCCCAGCCTTCCCGCAATGAGGTCATGGCGAGCACGTAAAAGCTAGACATTAGGCCGTCGCGCTTGCCCTCGTCTAGCCGCCCCGCGAAGAAGACGTCAGATGCAACGTGTTGAGCTGATGCGACGGCGCGGAGGCGCCTCAGCTCTCCTGGAGGGCCGCAGCCCACGATAAAAAGTTGGGCCATTGGAACGGAATGCTTCACGATTGCAAGCGCCTTGATAATATCGCCAATTCGTTTGGATGGCGTGACGCGTCCAACGTAGCCGATGCGGCCGGCGGTTGCGTTTGCCGTAGCGTCAAGAATCGGCGGGAGAAGCGATATTTCTGCAACACTGATAGGTCCGCGCAGGCCGAACTCGGCGAATGAGGCAGCGCTGGACTGAGATATCGTGATGATCGGCATGTCTTGGTAGAGCTTCATCAAGAAGGGTTCGGCGAGATAACCGAGCCGGCCAATCAAGGGCGGCGCCTCGGCCAGCCACACTTCACGTGCGAGTTGATGCATCCAGAGCACGACGTGGCCCGGTTTAGCGAAACGCGAAAGAAACGGAAGGGTGTTGACCTCATCGACGACGACGTCGACTCGTTTCCGGTTACGGCGCAACCAGACGAAGCCACGGAAGCGACACGTGATCTCGGATCCCTGCCTGACGATCCGATAACCATCGCGGCTTTCCACGGGGCGCGAATTAGGATGGCGGCTCGTGAACCACGTCACGCGATGCCCCCTTCTCGCAAGCCCACGCGCTAATATGTGTGTTGCAATCTCCGCACCGCCGGCCTTCGGGTGACCAATATCGCGCCAGTTAAAAATAACGATTCGCACAGGGAGCTCTCAGCACGGCGCGCCGCATAAGGAAGACATGCATCGAACCGCCCTTCGCCAGGTCGCCAAGAGTTGACGATCGTTCATTATATTGCGCGTCGATCCGTCAGAAGGGCGGCGTTGGCTTGGGTATTCGACGAAAGCGACGTTTGAATCGATAGGGCGTACGCACGACGTTAGGGTGTCGAAAGTTGAGCTGGAATATTTTCGTCGATGGCCATCGTCTCAGCCTTCGGGGAATCGCCGGCATCGTGATACTCGATACCGGCGAGACGCTCTTGATGGGACTCTAAATATTCATGGATCGGTAAGATCACACGTAGGCGTGCGAAGATGCGAAGCGTTTCGAGCAGCATGCGGGCGACGTCCTTCAGTCGTATCCGCCCGAAGCGTCGGGCAGAGCGAAGGTCGACCGGCGCTTCGACGATGTTGAAACCCATCGAATGCGCGAGGTACAGAAGCTCGATATCGAATGAGAACTGTTCGCTGTGGGAGCGCGGCGCTACGGCATCGAGGACAGCGCGGCGAAAGAGCTTGAGCCCGGTCTGGGTGTCGCGGACTGGCAGACCGAAGAGTGCTTTAACGAGTAAGTAGTAACCCAAGCTGAGGATGCGTCGCTTCAGAGGGTACTTAAGGGTAGAGCGCGGATGGAACTTCGATCCGACCACAACGTCAGCCCCTGTCTCTTCCATGATACGCAGGAACTGGCTTAGCTGCGCCGGGTGAAGATCGAGATCGGCGTCGATGAAGGCTATTAAGTCGCCGCGGGCGAGCGCCGCACCGCATAGCAGGGCATGGCCCTTACCGCGATTCTCATTGTACCGAATAACCCGTATGCGATGGTGTGAATCGACCTTCGCGAGTAGGGCGTGACGCCACGTCTCATCACTTGACCCATCATCGACGACGATCACCTCAAAGCCGCGATCCATCATAACGAGCGCTTCGACTGTCTCGAGCACATTCTCGCGAATGCGCTGCGATTCGTTGTAAGCCGGCAGAATCAGTGTCAGCCGCCGAGCAGGCATCAAGTTACGCGATCTTTGATCGCGCGGTGAATCGCTCTTTTCAGAGGCACGTTTGCGTGACTTCGCGGAGCTGGCAAGCTTACCCCCCTATCCTGGGGGCTTATGCCTCCTTAGCACCGGCAACGATTTCATCGCTCAAGGTGTGCGGCGAGTGAGGTGCCATAGATCGCAATATGTGCAGTGGTACGTGAACAGGACGCCCGACATGCCGTTCATTGCGGCGTGTGAACGGGCTTCTTGTTCGCTGCGGTAGGCGTCCTTCGAGCTGCAACTGCGTTCAATATCGCGATCTACGATCTCGTCGATGTCACCGCGTGAGCGCAGCCACCATTTCATCGGATCGAAGCCCACTAGAGCGCGCCGGCTTCGATGCCACGCATGCGGCACCGTCAGTTTCTGGCTAGCGCGACGAACGGCGTGCGGCACGAAGCGCACGCGACGACGATCCGGTACACCGCTGCTCCGGAGTCGCTTGCCGTCGCGCCCGACATGGCGGACATCGTCACCGACGGGAGTGGGCGGACCGGCCGTTCCCGAACACGAGTTCTAAGCATCGGCCGCCTCGGTGCAACCGCCGACGGTGCCGACGAGGTTCGTAAAAAGGCGATGTCGGACCGTTTCGCACTCGTTTCCCCATACGCCCTAGCGGGCGATCAAGTCTCGGCGACCGAGAAACTCGCCGAAGGCGTGTTGCGCGGCGACCGAGCCCAGACGCTGCTCGGCGTGACAGGTTCGGGCAAGACGATGGCAATGGCGCGAGTGATCGAACTCGTGCAGAAGCCGACGCTCGTACTGTGCCACAATAAGACGCTTGCGGCCCAGCTTTGTGCGGAATTCCGCGATTTCTTTCCGAATAACGCGGTCGAGTACTTCGTCTCGTATTTCGATTACTATCAGCCCGAAGCGTACATCCCGCATACGGACACCTTCATTGAGAAGGACAGTTCGATCAACGATGAGATCGAGCGGCTGCGCCACTCGGCGACCCAGTCGCTGCTCAGTCGTCCCGACACGCTGATCGTTGCGTCGGTCTCGTGCATCTACGGTTTGGGGTCGCCCGCCGACTACATGGAGATGTCGCTGCGCGTCCGGATCGGCGAATCGATCGACCGTGATGTTTTGCTGCGGCGCCTCGTCGACATGCAATACCGCCGCAACGATCTCAACCTCGTACGCGGCTGCTTCCGGGTGCGCGGCGACACGCTCGAGTTCGTCGGCGTCGACGAAGAGCTCGTGCACCGCATCGAGTTCTTCGGCGACGAGATCGAGGCGATCAACGTCGTCAACCTGCTGACCGGTGAATACGTCGAGTCCAAGGACGAGGTAACGATCTTTCCGGCCAAGCATTTCATCACCCCCGAAGAGAAGTTGCATCGCGCGGTAGCGTCGATCGAGATCGAACTCGACGAGCGCTTGAAATACTTCAGGGATGCGGGGAAGCTGCTCGAAGCCCAGCGGCTCGAGATGCGCACGCGCTACGATCTCGACATGTTGCGCGAAGTCGGGTACTGCAACGGCGTTGAGAACTACAGCCGTCACCTTGCCGGGCGCGAGCCCGCCTCCACCCCGTCTTGCCTCCTGGACTTCTTTCCAAAGGACTGGTTGCTGTTCGTCGACGAGTCGCACGTTTCGCTCCCGCAAGTGCACGGCATGTACGCGGGCGACCGTTCGCGCAAGGAAGTGCTCGCCGAGCACGGTTTCCGGCTGCCGAGCGCACTCGACAACCGGCCCCTCACCTTCGATGAGTTCGGCAAACATCTCAATCAAGTGGTTTACGTCAGCGCGACCCCCGCTTCATACGAACTTTCCAAGTCGACGCAGGTCGCCGAGATGATCATTCGTCCGACGGGTCTCGTGGATCCTGAAATCGAGGTACGTTCGACCAAGCATCAAGTGGACGATCTGATGGAAGAGATTCGCTTGCGCGCCGCGCGTAACGAACGGGTCTTGGTGACGACGCTCACCAAAAAGATGGCCGAAGATCTGACCGATTATCTGCTCGAGAACGGCTTGCGCGTGCGTTATCTGCACAGCGAAGTCGAAACGCTCGAACGCATCGCGATCCTGCGCGATCTGCGCCGCGGCCTCTTCGACGTGCTCGTCGGCATCAATCTCTTGCGCGAAGGGCTCGATCTGCCGGAGGTATCGCTCGTCGGCATCCTCGACGCCGATAAGGAAGGTTATTTGCGCAGCGGAACGTCGCTGATCCAGACGATCGGCCGCGCCGCCCGCAACGTCGAGGGCAAAGTTCTGATGTACGCCGACGTCGTGACCGAATCGATGGCCCGCGCGATCGGCGAGACGCGCCGGCGCCGCGAAAAACAAGTCGCGCACAACACCGAGCACGGCATCGAACCCAAGACGGTGCGCAAGGAAGTGCGCGATATCCTCGACCTCGTCGCTACGAACGAAGCGACTACCAGCGCCGCAAAACTCCGCGGCGACAAACTTCCGCGCGAAGTGGCGATGGCGATGGCGCGCGACATCGAGCAGAAAATGAAAGAGTCCGCCGCCAACCTCGAGTTCGAAAAAGCCGCCGCGCTCCGCGACGAATTATTGGAGCTACGCAAACAGATCGGCGGCAACGAGTCGGTCCTCTTCCAGGGGCGCGCGCCCAAGATTTTCCAGCATGCCCTTAAAGAGCTGGTCGGAACGTAGGGGCATCGTTTCGGCCGTGCATACATGCGCGCCGTGCCGGCTAAGTGCAATCGTCACGGAGGAGAAGCTTCCGTTCCGACTGATGTGGTCATCGTCGCTGCGAACTCAAGAGTTCTTTAAGATGCTCTGTAGCGGGATGGTGACATCATAGGTGGTTTCGTGCCTTGCGATCGTGCCGCTAAGACGTGATAGAATCAGGGAACGATGCGTGAATCCAAAGCGGCTCGAGCGCTCTACGACAATGACTTCGTGCTTTGGCTGGAAGAGCAGGGTCGTGCGCTGCGAGGTCGGCGCTTGGCCGACCTCGACGTTCCCAACATCATCGAGGAGATCGAGGCTCTGGGAAGAGACCAGCGACGGGAGCTTGGCAGCCGCATCAGTGTGGTGCTCACGCACTTGCTCAAACTCGCTTATCGACCCGCGAGGAAGTCGCGCTCGTGGAGGGTCACTCTGTTCACGCAACGCGGAGAAATCGCGCGACTTCTCGAGGCGAGTCCCTCGCTACGACGGCTTATTCCGGAAGCGATCCAGCACAACTATCCACGCGCACGCCGGGCCGCCGCACTCGAAACGGCTCTTTCGTTGAAGCGGTTTCCGGCAGACTGTCCGTTTGAAGCAGCCGAGGTGCTCGCCGACGGGTGACGAGGCGCAGAGCGCGATCCCGCAGTCATGGAGCAGTCGTAGCCGAGAAATAGTTCGGCTGTACTTAATGGAACGCGGCGAGGCCGACGGAGCCGCCGACCTGATGATCGAGGTCGTACATCGCCTGATTCTTGACGCGGTTGTAGAGCGCGTCGGCAGCGTGGGCGAAATGGGTGTCGACGTCGTGCATCACTTCGAGCGTACGCTCGTGCGGCGCACGGGGGCGTGGCTCCTCCGATACGATGCGGCGGAAGTCTCGCGCCCCGAGCGGAACGTCGTTGCATGCAGCAAACCGTCGTTCCCGGCGTTACGATGTGGTCGGCGTGGCAAGCGGAGCGAAACGTGTTCTTCAACTCATTTTGTATCGCGACTGAAGAGGGCAATCTCGTCGTCGATCCGCTCGCGCCTGAGGAGGCGGATATTGCGGAGATGGAAGCTCTCGGCGGCGTCGCATCGATCGCGCTCACGAACCGCGATCACGAGCGCGGTGCCCGCGCACTTGCCGAGCGCTTCGGCGCGAAGCTGATCGCAAGCAAGATCGATGCGCCGCTCTTTGCGCTTCACGTCGACCGCACCGTAAGCGACGGCGACGTGGTAGGCGGTGCTCGGGTCGTTGCGCTCGACGGCCTCAAAACGCCGGGTGAGTTCGCGCTGCACTTTCCGGAGCGGAAAACGGTCATTGTCGGCGACGCGCTCTGGGGCGATCCCGCCGGTTCCCTGCGGCTGATGCCCGATGCGAAACTTGGCGATCCGCCGCGAGCGGTGCTTTCGCTTCGAAAGCTGCGGGCGTTACGTCCTGAGCATCTGCTCGTCGGCGATGGCGCCTGCATTTTCGGTAATGCCCATCAGGCGATTTGGGCCGCGCTCGAGGCGCGGAGCGACGCTTACGTGAACCGCATCAACATCGACGAGGCCGTCTGGAGCAAAGGGCTCGACGATCGACCACCGTACGACGCCGAGGCGTTCGACGTTGACGATCTCATCGGCGCCGAGAAGTTGGGATATCGGCTCGGGCGCCTGACTCCCGGAACGTCGTTCTGTCCCGATCATTGGCATCTCGCCGAAGAAGAACTCTTCGTCGTGCTCGAAGGCGGCGCGACATTGGAGACGCCGCGCGGGGCGTGGAAGCTGCGGCGCGGCGATCTCGTTGCGTTCCCGACGCGTTCGAGCGGTTCGCACAAGCTCGTGAACGACGGCGATGTCGCTTGCGTGTTCCTTGCCGTCGCGAACGTTGACGAGCGTGATGTGTGCTTCTATCCGAAATCAGGCAAGCTGCTCGTCGAGAAAACAGGGCACCTTGTTCGCGATAATCCCGTACTCGACTATTACGACGGAGAGTGAATGTTCTTGGTTTGCCGGCCCGGTTCATCGCGGCTTCACCGGCCGGCGCGCGAGGTGACCTGCACACGGAATGCGGCGTCGCATGAGGTTGCGGCTCCGAGGCCTGACCCACGACGGCGCCGTCGCGGAGCTGCGCGCCGACGCAAAACTGTATGCGGCACCAACGACGGTGCGCGAGCTCTGCTATCACACCCGCACGGGCGCTTTGTTGCGCATCGACAGCACGGTCCGCGGCGCATTTGACCGGGAACACGGCAGCATCGCGCTGCCGGGCGCCACCCATGGTGCAGTTCAACTGGACGTCGAGCATCGCTCGCTGCCGACCAAAGGGCTTCCTTCGGGCGATGGCCTGCGCTGGCGCTGGATGCTTGCGCGCGCCCGCGCTCACCCCGCTTTGGCGCTGCGTTGCAAAGCTCCATCGACACGTTGGGTTCCCCGTGCCGCGCTCGAAAACCGCATCCGGTCGGCATCAAGTGGCGGCGTCTGCGAGCTTGCGCTGGCCGGTCACTCGCATCTGGATGTCGCGTGGCTGTGGACCTATGCCGAGGCGGCGCGTAAGGCCGTGCGCACGTTCGCAACCGCCGTCCGGCAACTCGAACTCGATCCCGACTTCATCTTCACGCAGAGCCAACCGCAGCTGTACGCGTTCGTGCGCGACGCAGAGCCCGAGTTGTTCGCGCGCGTCGCAGCGCTCGCGCGTGCGGGGCGCTTCGACGCGAGCGGCGCGGCGCTGTGGGTCGAGAGCGATGCGACTCTTCCCTCGGGAGAGTCGCTGCTGCGGCAACTGGTATTCGGCATGCGCTTCGCCGAACGCGAGTTGGGCACGACACCGAGCGTCGCGTGGCTGCCCGATTCGTTCGGCTTCGCCAATACGATTCCGACGTTGCTCGCGCACGCGGGCGTGCATGCCTTCGGCACGACGAAGCTCGGTTGGAACGATACGACGCGCTTTCCGCACGCGCAGTTTTTGTGGGAAGGACCCGACGGCAGCCGGGTCGTCGCCGCGCAGATCGCCTCAATTGCGGGCACATTCGCGCCGTTGCGCGTGCGCCGTGCACGAGCCCGCGGCGATCTGCTGCTCGTCGGGGAAGGCGACGGCGGGGGCGGAGCGCCCGATGCGGCGCTCGCCGCCGCGCCGCGCTTCGGCCGCTGGACGACCTTGGGTGCGTGGTTTGAGGGCATAGCGGCAAAGTCACCATCGCTCCCGGTGGTTCGCGACGAGCTGTACCTTGAAGAACACCGTGGTACGGCAACGACGCATCATGACGTCAAGGCCGGAAACGCCGCGCTCGAACGGGCTCTGCGCGATGCGGAAGAGGCGCTCGCGTGGGCGTATGCGTTGCGCGCGACGCCTTTCTTCCTCGACGAAGCGCGCGAGCAGCTGATGCGCGCGTGGCAGATCGTGCTGCGCGCGCAATTTCACGACGTGCTGCCAGGAACGGCGATCGCGCCAGTATACGCCGACACGTTAGCTTCCTACGACGAAGCCCAACGGCTCGTCGCGCACGTTGCGTCGAGCGCGCGAGCGGTGTTACCGACTGTTGGTGCGCGGGGAACCGGGCGCTCTCAACACTTGATCGCACCGAGCGAGGAAGGCGACGCGTATGCGTTTGTGTCCGAGATGCTCGCGGCACGCGTGAAGCACGACGGTACGCTCGTCGAGCTACGCATCCCGGGCGGCCCAAATTTGGTGCGCGCCGCAAATCGGCTGGCGCTGTACGCCGATCGACCGCGCCGCTGGGATGCGTGGAATCTCGACCGGTCGTATCGCAGCCGCTCGCGCCCGCTGCGTGCGACCTCGTGCGCCATCGTGGAAGACGCGCTTGAACTCCGGTATGCGTTCGGTGCTTCACTCGCCGTCGCGCGCATCTCGCTTGCATCGAACGAACCATTTCTGCGGGTGGAGTTGGCGGTCGCATGGCGTGAGCGTCATATGGTGCTACGCTGCGAGAATGCGCTGGCCTTCGCCGGGACGCGCGCGCGTTTCGGCGCGCCGCACGGCGCGGTCGACCGCGCCGTCGCGCCCCGGACGCCGTTCGAGCGCGCGAAATACGAAGCGGTCGGCCAACGCTTCGCGCGCATCGACGGTGCGCAAGGTGGTCTCGCCATGTTGACGCTCGACACTTATGGCTGGAGCGTCGCTTCCGACGGCGACGCAACCGGGCTCGGCCATTCATTGCTCCGCGCACCGACGTGGCCGGATCGCGGTGCCGATCGCGGCGAGCACGCGTTTTCGCTTGCATACCTTCCCTTTTCGCACCTCGGCATGGGCGAACTAGAAGCCGTGTGGGAACGCTTCGCTCGCGAGCTCTCGGTCGCAATGTTCACCTGCGACGATCCGGCCGTACTGGTTACCGCCGTGAAGATTGCCGACGACGGTGACGGTATCATCGTGCGCGCCCGCGAGTGCGACGGCAACGCACGAAACATTCGCTTGCAATGCGGGGTGCGAGCGCGCAACGTGCATTCCGTCGATGCGCACGAGCGGCCGGTCTCGCGCGAAGCGGCGCTTGCCGACGGGACGCTCGTAGCGGCGTTTAAGCCGCACGAATTACGCTCGTTTCGCGTGTACGTGCGTTGATGCGTCCGCCGCTCGCTGCGGTCTTATTCGACCTCGATGATACGCTGCACGACGACACGGCAACATACCGCAAAGCCGCGCAGCGCGTTGCGGGCGACGTGGCGGAGAAGTACGGCTGCGATGCGGCCACGCTCTTCGAGGCGTACGTGACGCAAGCCGAGCGCTTTTGGCACGAGCTTGCGCCGGATGCCCTTGCAGCGCCACTCGCCGGAGTGCGCGCGCGGCTTTGGGCCGCCGCGCTGGCGGCCGTGGCATTGCGCGATGCCGGCCTCGCGGCGACCTGCGCCGACGCGTACAAGCGTTACCGGCGCGACGCGCTCGTTCTCTGGCCGGGCGCGCTCGAATTACTGACGAACCTGCGGGCGCGGGGACTGAAGCTCGGCCTGATCACCAACGGTTTCGCCGAGACGCATCGCGAGAAGATCGCGCTCTTAGCGCTCGAGGACGCCTTCGACGAAATTTTCATCGCCGATGAGGTCGGGATGCTCAAACCCGATCCGCGACTCTTTCGCTTGGCGGCAGAGCGTCTCGGGATCGAGCCCGAAGCGTGCGCCATGGTCGGCGATCGATTCGAACGGGACATCCGCGGCGCGCAGACGGCCGGCATGTTCACGGTCTGGATGAACGTCCGCGCCGAAGCTCTCCCTTCAAGGGGACCGCAAGCCGACGCCGTCGTCACGAACATCGATGCGGTCGAGGCGGCGTTGACGTGAAACCGAATCCTCTAGCGGCGCGGAAGCGCAGCGATGCGACCGAGAACGTAGTCCCGCTGGTCACCGACGAGACCGAGGTGCTCCGCGAAGCCGGCCAGCTCGCCTTCGAGCTGCGCGCGACGCCCGACGAAGTACCCGGCGCCCGCGTCGCCCTCGGATCGCGCGAAGACGAGCGACTGGTCCACGATGACGATTTCCGCGAAGACCGGCTGCACGCGTCGCGGCCGAATATCGAAGAGATAGTCGAGGACCGCGGTGAATTGGCGGCCGGTGTGAAGGCGGGAGAGTTCGAAGCGGAGCCGGTCGCGCGCGGGGGCCGCAGAAGAGTGCATGAATGTGGTATCGGCTTGCCGCCGCACGCGCTGAACGCAACGGAACCCAGCCACGAACGGTCACACAGAGACGTGGCTCAGTCAAGCTCCAACGGGACGGCGCCGCACGGCCTCGATCGTATCACGATCAAGGGCGCGCGCGAGCACAATCTCAAGAACATCGACCTTACCCTGCCGCGCAATCGCTTGATCGTGATCACCGGATTGTCGGGCTCGGGGAAGTCGTCCCTTGCCTTCGATACCATCTACGCCGAGGGACAGCGCCGCTACGTCGAGTCGCTGTCGAGTTACGCGCGTCAGTTTCTCGGGCAGATGGAGAAGCCCGACGTCGATTATATCGAGGGCCTTTCACCCGCAATCTCGATCGACCAAAAGTCGACCTCACGCAATCCGCGTTCGACGGTCGGCACCGTTACGGAAATCTACGACTATCTTCGGCTGCTCTATGCGCGTATCGGGAAACCGCACTGTTACGAGTGCGGGCGCCCGGTCAGCGCGCAATCGAGCGAGCAGATCGTCGACCAAATCGTTGCCTTGCCGCAGGGTTCGCGCATCCAGGTTCTGGCGCCGGTCATTCGCGGCCGCAAAGGCGAGTACCAGAAACTCTTCGAGGAAATCGGCAAGGAGGGCTTTGCGCGGGTTCGCGTCGACGGCGAGACGCGTGAACTGCGCGACAAGATCGAGCTCGACAAGAAACGCAAGCACACGATCGAGGTGATCGTCGACCGCATCATCGTCAAGCCCGACGTGCGTAAACGCTTGACCGACTCGATCGAAACGACCTTACGGCTCTCGAGCGGAATCGTGACGGTCTTGATCGAGCCGCCGAGAGACCCGGGTCCCGACGCCTTGCAGGTCAATGCCGGCACGGAAAAGGCCGCACCGGCGGCACGCGAGCTGACGTTTTCCGAAAAGCTCGCCTGCATCGAGTGCGGGCTGTCGTTCGAAGAACTCGCGCCGCGGCTCTTTTCGTTCAATTCACCCTACGGCGCGTGTCCCGACTGCACCGGGCTCGGCGTCAAGATCGAGATCGATCCGTGGAAAGTCATTCCTGACCGCTCGAAATCGCTCGAGGGCGGGGCGATCGTGCCGTGGTCGAAGTCGCTCGGCGGCGGCAAGTACCCGTCGATGAATCCGTACTACATGCAGCAGGTGGAGAAGCTGCTGCGCTCGCGCCGCGTCAAGATGACGACGCCGGTCGAAAAGATGCCGCCCGACCTCGTACAGGCGATCCTGTACGGCGTCGAAGGCAAGCAGCAGTTCACCTACGAGTCCAAGAGCGGTCATGCTTGGACGTATCAGGCGCAGTTCGAAGGCGTCGTCAACAATCTGCAGCGCCGCCACGGCGAGACCTCTTCCGACTACGTTAAAGAAGAGATCGAGAAGTTCATGTCGGCGACGGCCTGCAAGACCTGCAAGGGCGCGCGGCTGAAACCTGAAGCGCTCGCCGTCACCGTGGGCGATACCAACATCGCAACGTTGACGACGATGTCGGTTGAAAAGGCGGAAGCGTTTTTCCGCACTTTCGAGCCGAATCCGCGCGAGGAGTTGATCGCGCACCAGATCCTTAAGGAAGTCCGGGCACGCTTAGGTTTCCTCGACAACGTCGGCTTAGGGTACCTCAGCCTTTCGCGCTCCGCAACGACGCTGTCGGGTGGCGAATCGCAGCGCATCCGGCTGGCAACCCAGATCGGTTCGTCGCTCGTCGGCGTCCTCTACATCCTCGATGAACCATCGATCGGTTTGCATCAACGCGACAACGATCGGCTGCTCGCCACCTTGAAAACCCTGCGCGACCTCGGCAATACGCTCATCGTGATCGAGCATGACGAGGACACGATGCGCGAAGCCGACGTGATCGTCGATATCGGTCCCGGCGCCGGGGCGGAGGGCGGCCACATCCTCTCGGTCGGACCGCTCGAAGAAATCCTCAAGCATCCCGAGTCGCTGACGGGTGCCTACCTTTCAGGCCGCCAGTTCATCGCGATTCCGGCGCGCCGCCGCGAACCGCGCAGTTGGCTGCGCGTGAAAAACGCGAAGGCGAACAACATCGCGGGACTCGACGTCGACATTCCGCTCGGCGTGTTCGCGGTCGTCACCGGCGTCAGCGGCAGCGGCAAATCCACGCTCGTCAACGAGATCGTCGTCAAAGCGCTCAACCAGCACCTGCACGGTCAACCCGCGGGCGGAACGTACGGCACGGTTGCGGGCGCACAGGCGCTCGACAAGCTCGTCGTCATCGATCAGTCGCCGATCGGCCGTACCCCGCGTTCCAATCCCGCCACGTACACCGGTACCTTCGATCTGATTCGCGAACTCTATTCGCTCGTACCCGACGCGAAGATACGCGGTTACGGTCCCGGCCGCTTTTCGTTCAACGTCAAGGGCGGCCGCTGCGAAGCGTGCGAGGGCGACGGCATCATCAAGATCGAGATGCACTTCCTGCCCGACGTCTACGTGCCTTGCGAAGTGTGCAAAGGGCGACGTTATAATGCCCAGACCCTTGAAATCAAATACAAGAACAAGTCGATCGCCGACGTGCTCGAGATGCGCGTCGACGAAGCCTCGGACTTCTTCAGCGCGATTCCGCGCGTGCATTCGCGGCTGCGGACGATCGTCGACGTCGGACTGGGTTACATCAAGATGGGGCAGCCCGCAACGACGCTCTCGGGCGGCGAAGCGCAACGCGTCAAGCTCGCAACCGAACTTTCCAAACGCGCCACGGGACGGACGTTCTACGTGCTCGACGAGCCGACGACGGGCTTGCACTTTGCCGACATCCATAAACTGCTCGACGTGCTGCAGCGGCTGGTTGCGCTTGGCAACACGGTGCTGACGATCGAACACAACCTCGACGTCATCAAGACTGCCGACTACGTCATCGACCTCGGTCCCGAAGGCGGGGACCGCGGAGGCATGCTCGTTGCCACCGGCACCCCGGAAGCGATCGCCCAGGCGCCGGAATCGTTCACCGGCCACTACGTCGCACGCGTGCTCTCGGACGAGCGCTCGCGCGGCGTCGTCCACACGGAATATCGGGCGCACATGGAAGCCCTCGAACGCGAGAACCTCGCGCAACTGCACGATCTCGCGGCCGAAGAACGCATACCCGTCGAGGCGTAAGGCCAACCCAGCACCTTGCCGCCTATCCCCGGTAAATTCACGGTGTCGGCGACTCGAGCGAGCTGCTAGTCTTGCACCATGCAGCGCTTTATCAACGACGAAAGGTCGGGCTTCTTTGGTCCGAGCGCGTTCGACGATGTTTTGCGCGGCCTGGACCTACGCGAAGAATCGCGCGAGGCGTCGGGCGAGATCCTGGCCTGCTTAGCGCGCATTCAGCCCGGTCACGTCGAACTGCTGCGCGCTTCGCTCGCGCGGCTGGGCTTAGAATCCTCGGTCGTCGTTGACGGCGTCAGCGTAAAGCAGCTCGGGCTTCTGGCTCCCAATATTCTCGTCGTTGACCTCGATCGTTTCGATGTCGACCCGTACGAGACGTTGCGCATGCTGCGGTTCGTGCTGCCCAACTGCTTGATTGCCGTTTACACCGACGACCTCACGCGCGAGCGTGCCGTCGGATGTCACATGGCCGGGGCTAACTGTCTCCTTTCGAAAGCGAGCGATGAAAGCAGCTTGACCGCCGGGTTCAGACAAGCCCGCGAGAGCGGCTGCTTCACCGATCCGAGCTTCATTAAACAGCCGCCCGCTTCACGCAACATCGGGCGCAAGGATTCGGAGGGTTACATGGTTTCATTCACGCGGCGCGCCGCCACGCTTTTCCGCCGCGTTCTTCGGTCGGTCGCGATCACGGGATCGCTTCTGCTATCCGCTAGCGTGCCGGCCACGGCTGCAGCGCAAGATCCCTTGGTCGGTGTGGCTCATCCTCGCGCTCATCGTTCTTTGGATTCTTTTCGCGCGAATGCGGCGCGGCAAAGCCGAGCCGACCATCACGACAGCGCGGTCGGCGAACGATGAGTCGAGGGTGGCGAGTCGCTCGGGTAATACGAATCCGGGTACTACGAATCCGACAGTCTCAACCCGCAGCGACCGGTAAGTTCGCAACGCTCCATTTCCTTTGAAGGAAAGATTATGAATCAAGTTACGGACTGGACCACCAGCATCATCACTGGCGTGACCGCGGGGTTTGCTCTGCTGATCGGCGCGATCCCCTTTATCATCGGCGCAATCATCCTACTCGTCATCGGCTGGTTCGTCGGCAAACTCATCGGCAGCCTCGTCGCTAAAGTTGCGAACGCGGCGCACTTCGATCACGTCGGCGACAGGACCGGCATCAATGATATGATGCAGAAATCCGGCTCGAAGCTCACGCTGAGCAAAATGCTCGGCACGGTCGTGCAGTGGGCCATCTTCTTGATCTTCGTCGAGTTGGCCGCGGAGCAATTACGTCTACCGCAGGTCACGGCGATCATCGATCGCGCGATCGCCTTTATTCCGAACATCGTCGTCGCCATTCTGATCGTTGCTGCCGGCGCATGGTTCGCGCAGCTTCTTGCCGGCCTCGTCAAAGGCTCTCTGAGGGAAGCCAAGATCGGCGGAGCCGACCTGATGGCGCAGGTTACGCATACGGCGGTTATCGCGTTCGCACTCATCGCAGCGCTCAACCAACTCCAAGTCGCGCAGATCGTTATCGACTCGCTTTACATCGCCGTACTGGCAGCCCTCTCCCTGGCCTTCGCGCTCGCGTTCGGCCTCGGTGGCCGAGAAGTCGCAGCCAAGTTGACGCAACAGTGGAGCGAACAAGCCGGTGATGCCGCGAGCAAGATTCAGGCAACGCCGCCAAAGCCCACGATGCCTTCCCCTGCGATTCCGGCAAACAACACCGGAATGCCGATCCGGACCTCGTCTCGCTGATCGGGCACCGAGCGCTCACGGCGCTCGGCGGTCATCACAAAAGCTAACACTCGCCCTGTATCGCGGGGCTTCTAAGGAGCATTGACTGTGCAGACCAATACCAATACCAATACTACCAATCCGGGCGCGGCCGGCGGCAATATCCTAGCCGGATTGTTCAAGGATTCCGACCAGGGCCAGCGCGCGCTCGCGGATTTGAAGAAAGCCGGCTATGCGCGGGCCGAAATCAGCGGCGTCGGAGTCGAGAAATCGAGCGCAACGAGCGCTCCTGCTGTTGCAATGCCCGCCCCGGGTAACGCGCCGGGCGAAGCGAAGTTCTTTCGCGAGCACGACAGTTCGCCCGCGTCCTTCGAAAGAGCTTGCCGCGATTTGCGGGGGAATTCGAACGAGGCCTGAGGGCTAAAATAGAGCGGCGGCGTACCTCTTCGATTGCAACATCCAGGAGGTACACCACCGTGAGATCAGCATACCCGAAAGTCC
>JAABUO010000668.1_pt1 | contig 57819 bp, 64 predicted proteins | sample 5559291 | NCBI WGS metagenome assembly JAABUO01 (sample SAMN10711878, study PRJNA513372) | rock metagenome | isolation source: Antarctica rocks | place: Antarctica: Victoria Land, Finger Mt sud | reverse complement strand
TCGAGCCGGCCAAACCCCCCATATTCCCGAACGCATTTGCTGCATCAAACCTGCATATTTTCCGGGGATTTTTGAAGCGTTGAAGTCGCCTCGGCCGGCTCTACGATTCATGTCATAGAAAGTACCGGGCTCGAGGGCGTCTAGTAGAAGTTCGGCCTATATGACGGATTGACCGGGGGGCATATGACGGATCGCCGCGCCAAGGCGGATCGCCGCCGGGGGGGTTGGGAGCGTCATATGCCCATATGACGGTCGGGAATAAGAGGTAGCGTTGAAGTCGCCTCGACCGGCTCGACAATTCCTGTCATAGAAAGTTCCGAGCCTGAGGGGGCCTAGAGGGCGTTCGAAGCGGGTGACGGATTGATCGAGGGGTCGATGATGAATCGACGTGCCAAGGCGATCGCCGTCGAGATGGTTGAGAGCGTCATCGACCTCGATGACGGTCGGGAATAAGAGGTATACAAGTCGAATACATGCAAAGTCTGAAGACGCATTGACTACTTTGAACACGTTTGGAATATGGAACACGAGGATTGAAAGAATGATGAAGAGGTAAAGAATATTCACATTCGCTAAAAATGGCTAGTCAATTACTTGCGCAAGTGAACGCGTTGATTCATTTTTTCTACAAAAAGAAGATAACTTTTGCAGTGCTCAATAGCTCTGCAGGTTTGGGACAAGCTTATGATGAACATCAGCTGTTCGCGAACATTATGAAACTCAAGCATATTATTCTGGAAATTTTTATGCCGCAATTTCATTGTTTTGTGCGTTGAAAAGCGATGTGAGAATGAGCTTCAATCTGTTTTCAGCTTAGCAAACCTTCTCGTTGGTGCAGTGCGTCATCTGATTCAATATATACGATTATTAACGAACGTTAGTGATTTCGATGGTCATCGGGAGCTTATGACCTCGATCAAAATGGTTTATGCTCAAGACATAGCACCCCTCGGGCCGCAGAATATCACATCTCAGTCATATCTAGAACGGCTTGGGATGCAAAGGAACCTGCGGCCGTAATGACTCTGGGAAAGCGCAGATCACGCTCGAGTCAGACCTCTAAAACTACCTTAGTAATGGGAATTGGCTACCTTATGTGAAGAAGTTTTTTCATGTCAGCCACTAGTGATATAACCTACATCAGAGAATATCCTACCAAGTGCATGCTACAGCGATGTTTCACTGCGACATGACGTCTATCAGTGCTTCACTTCATATTCTTTGACAACACGATTGCAACTCTAGTAGCACGTGTAATGTGCTGACGATCCGAATGGCCAGTCTTTTGTCATCAAAAGTTCTTGGGTCGTCTGTCATTAAAGGTGCTTCAAGTCTATAAGAATCGTCGAAACCCTTTCAACTCTGGTCTTGAATTCAACACATTCGATCGCAACAACGGAATTTGTTTCATTTCCTAACTCTCAACAATGTCTCACGTTGTAGAGCCGGCAGCTGGTATGAATGCGAAGATCAACACACAGACGCTAAAGGAAATGACGAAGTTTCCTTCTGCTTCAGGCGTCAAGAATATCATGATCACTGGAGGAAATGAATTTATGTAAGACTCACGCCTTTCTTTCCCTCTGTCGTTGCCATACTTGCAGCTTTCGATCTTCTGTCTCAGCAAGGCAAGCCTATCTAACTCAGCACTTGCAGTGGTTCATGACTCGTTCGGGCCCTTGCAATCATCTATTCCGATTGTTACAATATCATTTCCTTTGACAAGCTTGACTATGACGCTTCTCTGAAAAACACGAAGATGCTTCATAATTACTCCAATTTCACCTTCGTTGGGGGCGACATTACCTCCCCTCAAGACATTGGCAGCTGTATTCGTAAGCACGAGATTGACACCGTGATTCATCTTGCTGCACTGTCAAGCGTCGAAAACAGTCTTAAGAATTCGTTCGGATTCATCGAGACCAACATTCATGACACCCAGATTGTTCTTGAGGTTGTCAACTTCAACAACGTCAAGAAGTTCTTTCGGATGTCATTCTTTGAGACTTACGACGCAACGAAGCCAGAAGCTGACGGCCACAAAGAAGATGAACCCTTGTCACCAAACAATTCGTACGGTGTCGGTAAGGCCGCAGCTGAAATGATTGTGAACGCCTTCAACAACTCGACTTCGCTTCACACCATTATCGTACGGGCGAACAACATCTACGAATCAAACCAATTCCCTGATAGTAAGAATGCTGAATCTTTCGGTGGTGACGTCACGCTAACAATACTACCGGCAGAAATTATTCTCAAGTTCATCATGCTTCTTCGTCATGATCACAAGCTCACTCTGCAAGGTGCCGGGGACGGAAAGCGTCGCTATCTGTACGTCGAAGACGTCGTCAATGCCTTCAATCTCCTGCTTCACAAGGGTGTTCATGGCGAGACGTACAATCTCGGGTCGTACGACGAAGTCAGCCATCGTCAATTATGTGAGACTCTTCTTGAGACTGTCAAGCCGTCGAGCTACGACGGCTCCGATGTAGAAGCCTGGATCGACAGGAGGCCGGCTCGACCGTACAATGATTTTGGAAGCACGATGAATGTGTCGAAGCTCAGAGCGCTGGGATGAAACAAGAATGTCTCGTTTGAAGAAGGTTTGAAGCGCACGGTCGAATGGTATACCGCTCATGGTGATACATGGTGGGGTGGGGCGGAGAAGATCATTTACCCTGATGTCAAGGCGAATGGAATAACCGCTTGATAATGGGTGTGCTATCCTGATAGGCAGTTCAGATTCAAGGAAAAGTGCTCTGTGAAGCGGCCTCCTCGCACATTGCCATCTATCAACCAAGCAATGCGTTTCCCTTGCAGAATACTTTCCACAGGTCGCTGTGTGCATGTCATGCTGTGTCTATCTCATTACCATGTACCCCAAATGAAATTTGAGCATATCCCATCACATTAACATCTGCATCAACGCCTCTTGCGTCGCACCGGATTCATTATAAATACTTTGATACATGCACAACCCTACCATCGTGTGATCTAATCTAATCTTAGGCTCATCTGATATCTCATCGAACTAGTGATAAGATGATCTTCGTCCGTCACCCGAGGCATGAACTCGTGAGCTACAGTACGAGTATTAACACGACTTCTCACACCTCACACCCCACACCTCACACATTCTTTCATGTCAAGTCTGACGTGGCAACATCACTCTCGGACGTTTCTATACATTACTCACCGTCATTCTGTCAGAGTATATGTAGCGCTAGCGTAATGCTGAGGCTTCCGGTCAGATTGGTGACGATCGAAGAATGATCTTGGGGAGCATCACGAAACGGAATCTCTGAAGGAGCATCACAAGAAATTGAAGGAGGAGGAACTTTTAGATGGCGAAGAGAAGATCAGGGCTGTGGATGAAGTGTGCAGGTTTGGTCAAGCGTGAGGGATAGGCACCAAGTGGTTGAAGCTACACGGACTCGTAAATCGTTCATTCATCATCTGCTAAGATACAGAAGCTCATGTTGGGACTTTCTGTTCTAGGCCCCTCCCCGTTCGTCTCAGTCACCACTCTTGTTACCGGCCCTGAGTTCTTGGCTTTCTTCCCTCAGCTCATGACAACATGACCCCCCTGTTCATTGACTCTCTTCCAAAGGAAATCCTTCGCAACACTATTCCCAGCAACCTCTTCACCATCAACACTTTCCTTTACGAAAACACCATCATGAATCTTCGCACTCGTGACGCCATTGAGAAAGCGCCGAACATGCGTAATAACAACATTCTGCTCGCTGTCACTCAAGCCAAAGAAAAGCGGCAGCCGCAGCATAACATCACTCTCAGCTGTAGTGAAAACGTTCTTCCCCACAAAGCGCTCAAGCTTGTCAAAGATATTCCTCGGGTGAAGGGGAACATAATGCGGCGAAGTCGTAATTCCCTTCTCCTTCAAGTGTTTTTGAAGATCATTCCGTAGCTCCGTGCTCTGTAACTTGATGAAGAAGACATGGTCATTATGCTCGCGACCGGGAAGATGGTCAAACAGCCGAATCTGGCCCGACTCTGCCAAGGGTCGAAGGGCTGCATCGTAGGCATCGCACAACTGTCTCCTCCGAGCGATGATCTGATCCGCCACCTCCAGCTGCGCCCACAAGTACGCAGCCTGAATCTCGCTCATGACAAAATTGGAGTCAATGTTCACCCACTCGTAGCTGCGGATCTCGCCACGAAAAAACTGCCGGCGGTTAGTACCATTGTCGTAGACGATTTCGGCGCGGGCAAGGAATTTCGGGTCGTTGATGACGATGACGCCGCCTTGACCTTCGGCGATGAAGTTCTTGGTTTCGTGGAAGCTGAAGCAGCTCATGTGGTCGATGAAGCCGAGGGCTTTGTTTTTGTAGGTCGCTGCCAGGGAAGGCGCGGCGTTCTCCACGACGATAAGGTTGTGTTTTTCTGCTATCGCCATGATGGCGTTCATGTTGCATGCTACGCCTCCGTAGTGAACAGGGACGATGACGCGCGTTTTGGGAGTGATGGCCGCTTCGATCTTGGTGTGGTTCATGTTCATGTGGTTCGATTCGATGTCCATCATGACGGGGATTGCTTCGCGGAGAACGAAGGCATTGACGCTCGAGACAAAGGTGAAGCTGGGCAAGATCACCTCCTCCCCAGGCTGTATGTTGGTCAGGATTGCGGCAAGCTTCAAGGAGGAAGTGCAAGAGGTGGTCATGAAGACTGAGCTTTCACTCATCAGATTTTGAATGTATTTCTGGCAACGTTGGGTGAAGGCCTCATTTTCGCAGAGGTTGAAGGCTTTTGCCGCTACTGCGATGTAGCTCTCTTCCGTGCCGATGAGCGAAGCTCTGTTGAATGGTATCATGTTGAACTGAGTGAGGTACAGTGCGAAAGCAATTCGGATGCTGATAGAAATCTGTAAGAGAATGGCGCAGAATTGCTTGGTAGAGGTAGGCTTATTCTGTAAATCGCGACAATGAGAGAACCACCATCGGAAATATATTCAGTCATCAGGAGCTTCTTCGGCGTTCGTCTTGCTGCACCCATAACATGACAAACGTTAGATAAGTCTTCTTCAAGGGAAGGTCAAGACTCGTCACTGCAGCTGCATTCGATTTCAGAGATTTTTAGACTTGTGATGCTCATCACGCGATTGCTGATGAGATTAGACTCTTCCTGGCTTCACAGCTATTGGCTCATAATCTCATCACAACCGCGCGTCTTGGCAATCTAGATCTAGTCACATCTTTTCACATATCACCAAACGGAAGAAATGCACTCATTGATCGCCGACCTTGCAGACAACATCACTAGTGTTTTGCTGAGCCATCCGTCACCTTGCACTCTCTCGCGAGCAACCGTTAATACCATGTAACTTACTTCGTACAAGTATCATATACTCAGCTCGCTAGTAGCCTGTTTCATACAGTACCAAGTTTCATATATACAGTATCACTAGCGTGAAGATGATCAACAACGAAGATCACAACCGTCACTAGTCAGTTCCCAATCTGTGATGCGTTCATCGTCCAAAATCTTTCGCGTTTGGTAGGTCGTTACAATGCAATCAACCTATTTATGGGCAGATAATACCATTGCTGAGATTGTGAATTTGAGCATCAGTACAGCACCACCTAAGCAGTCTGCATATGATTCCTGTTGAGTGGATAATCATGGTGGAAAATGTCAAACCAGACTCGTCCATCGAGGAAGAATTCAAACTCTTCAATTTGACTGACGTCGACCGCGCGACTCTTCGGCAGACCGATGAACAATTTGTTCCGCACGACTGGGAAGAGTTGAAAACAATTGTCGGTAAAGCACCCAACCCACTCTCTCCGTAATGAACCCTATGCCTCTTCCCAAGCCATACTTCGTCGAACATAAACTTCTTTTAGGAGGTCATTAACGTCCCATCAGCGAACAACGATCTCGATCTTTTCAAACGCTATCCCACCCAACTCCGTCGCTATCTCCATTGGTCCCGCGACGTCAAGTTCAAATACGGCGGCATCGTCAACTTCGTCTGCCGCGAGCGCCTCCGCTGGGCCTCGTCGTCCACAGAACCAATCACTTCTGTGAGCTTCACTCCTTTCGCCAATGCTTCCGATTACAAAATCCTTCGCAACGACTGGCCTTATGCGGTGGCGTCGGACATTGCGCACATAGTCGTGTGGTTGAAGCCCCGCTTTCAGACCGATTCGGAAGGTCGCGTGCTGCCTGAATCGAGGGGGCTGATCGGGGAATTCGTGGGCAATATCTTCGTAGGGAGGTTAAGGGAGAAGCATGCAGATGCGGCAGATCGGGTGTTGTGGTTCAAAAATTGGTCTGTGCTGCAGAGTGTGGGTGCTTTGGAGCACTTTCATGTTCTTGTCAGAGGGGCGGGAGAGGACTTGTTGTGGGAGTGGACGGCCGAGGGACCCAGAACAACGATGTAGATGTTGGAATACGAGGTCGTATGGGGCATTTAGTATATGGGGTTGAAGCCGGATTGGAGTCTATCTTAAAGGTAGAAGGTGAAATCTCTACTAGTGGCCCCCAGCCCTATAGGGCGGAGATTACCAACCAAATCACACCTGAAATTCCAAAAGTAGATGGTAGAGGATGTTATAAATGAGGGGAAAAGGCCGACAAGAAAAAGGGAAAGGACTATATAATCAAACACAGATAGATGTAGCGATAACCAAGCAGAGTCGATGCTTCCTTAAGTCTACCATTTAGCCTCTTTATCGGTTTTAGTAGCGTTTACATATCCAAAGCATCAAATGTCGTGCGAATGCTTCGGCGCTCGGGGCAGCAAAAGCCAAGCGATAAAGCAAGCAGCGAGCAGCGCGAGCACAAAAGGTTGAAGCGTCGTGACTCCTTTTGCTCCAACGATAGCACCAGCCACGAAGGGTAGCCTGTCCAAAGATGACAAAGTGTTAAGCAACCACTGATTAAAGTAAGAATCACGCCGGAGAGGCGACTTACACCGCAGCGCCTCCACCTCCTAACGCAGATGATAGACCCACTGAAGAGGTATGCAGATGTTTAGGTAGAAGTTGGGTTGAGGCCGCGATTGCCGACGGAAACAAAGGGCCAGCAAAGTAGCCCAAAAAGGCGACTGCAATTGCAGAGACGACGAAGTTGGGAACAAGCCAGAAGACCAGCTCGAGCCCAATTGTGATGGCTAGGTAGAGGGAGGTGGCAAGGCGCACGCCCAAGCGAGCAGTCAAAAAGCCTAAAGTGATGCGCCCGAGGGTGATGCCCAGCCAAAACCCGGTGGGAACGACGCCGGACTCGAAAGGCTTGCCATGACGTGCTTCAATCATGAAGACGACGACCCAGCCGCCGAGAGTGACTGCACGAACGGTTACTATCGAAAAACATGGTGCAACACTACGCCATGATACCTACCTTCGACGCCATTGTACATGAACAGGAAGGCGGCACAGACCCAAGTCACTTTGTTCTGCAATGACTCCTTCATTGGCCCACCCTCCTTGTTAGTTGACCTGGGGTTGTTTTCCCGAAAAGACTTTGCATCGTCGTTCCAAAAACCCCAAGCAGTGGTGACAAGTTCAAGGACAGCGGCTCCCAGCATAACGTAGTAGAAATTCCACCATCCCACGCTGGCCTTAGTGATCATGGCTGTTGCGATGAGCGGGCTGATAGTCGCGCCCAACCCATAGAAACCATGCAGAAAGCCAAGGATTTCATTTGAGTGCGCCATGTCTCCGATCCAAGCATTCCAAGCCGAATCGATCAAACCGTTGCCGAAACCGACAACGCCGTAAAATATGACCACCACTGGATATGGTGGATGTATGGCAATAACCATGAACGGTATGATGTGACACAACGGCGCAATGACTGCTATTCCACGCTGCCCAAGCGTCATCTGGATTTGATTGTTGACTGCTGCAGCCAGCATGTAGCCGACGAAAGGCGAGAGGAAAATGAGCGAGACAACAGTAGCTGTTAGATGGTAGTTATCTCGAATCTAGTCATTTTGCAGTCAGCCATGCTAGATTGTTGTCTGTGGCCAGGTTTGATACAGGCCGTGGAAAACAACAAGGCATAAAACCTTATCAGGTGTTTTCTCACATAAGGTACTAATGGCTGGACCACACAATCAGCATATGTAATAAACATACAATAGCCGTCATGCGTAACCGCAGCTCACCCCGTAGGCACCATCATTTGCCCCTACGATCGAGAAACAAATGAAGGCGGCAAAGACTTTCCACATGTTTCTCCGTGGATGATTCCATTGTTGCTTTGTCAGAGTGACAATATTTGCTCCGTGTCTAGTCGTCCCATTAATGTCAGAAGGGCGTGGAGACGTGCCAACGTGCGTAGTCTCTGAACCGCGCCCGTTCTCCAAGGCTTGCAATTCAACAGCAGAATGGATAGATTGAGAGGAAGCCATGGTGATGGGCAAAAGATTCTATTTCGTAGGAAAAGATGGTCACAAACCAGATAGGAAAGCCGACTGGTAATAGAGAGAGATCATTATTATATGCTGGAAACGGAGAGGGTATGGACCTGTTATACTGAAATATACTAGATACTTCGTGAGTCACGCAGCCGCATGAGCCTTGTCAGTTGTACAGCGGTTAATTACAAAATTACAGAGAGGAGAAAACGATGTTTCAGTTTCACAGACACTAAGAAAGTTTCGCAGCCTGTGGTAATATCATCTGCGAGATATGTGATATGTTGAATCACACTGAATGTTTAATCATGCTAAATACACATGAATGGAATTATCTTCTAGATATTATGTACTGAAGTTACTAGTCATTTCCTTTTGGAACAGTTACCCGTAATCCCCCCTAGCCTCGATTTACACCCCCGCAAGAGCGTTCAATAGGCCCGTTAATCGAAGCATTACGAAGTAATGGAGCTGGCCATCCAGTAAATGAATCAGAAGAAAGGCTCTTTCTGTACGGAGAAGACTGAGAAAGACGTGAAGAAGAAGAATCGTGATGCTCTACCTCTTCGAATTGTAGCATCAGGCAGGATGAAAGCCGGCAACATGAATTTGAAGGCGAACGGATCTTCCCAGTATGTTTCATCAATCCTGATGTGGTCATATCATTAGATCACGTTTGTATGTGGATGTGACAGAGTGGTTCTGATGCCTATCGCAACCAATGCCCCAATGTCCCCTTTTCCGCGGCGCTGCAATTTGCATTGCACTTCTCAGCAGCAGAAGAGGTGCTCTATCGATCGAGCCCCCGATTCAGTAGCCAGCGGGCTCCGCCTTCTCTGGGAATGCAGATTTGCCTAGATTCTTCGCGCAAGCCTTCTTCCAATCCGCCGGCGTGAATTTATCAACAATGGCTTTGAATGCAACCTAGAGTCGGATATCTCAGCATCCAATTCAAAGGACAGATGGGAGATGTTCGGGAAGGGAGGACTGAAGGCGTACGAAAGTGCAGAAGCTCGGTTCTTCAGGTAAGTGGTTGCCCTGGACCTTACAGCCTGGGATAGTGATGGGACGGTCGTTGTAGCGGATACGGACATAAAACGTAGATTGATCTGGAGAGTCCTGCTCGGGATCCTGGTTTTTGATGGTTGCTGAAGACGGTGCTGGAAAGTTTAGCGTGAATTGACGCAGCGCTGTGTTTGGACTTGCGCCCTTACCTTTCCCTTCATTTTCCTCGATCCTCGCGGAATCAATAACATCGCTAGAAAACAGTTCCACTGCTAGGGAGGACGTGTATTGTGGCCATTTATTGTTCTCACCTTTCATGGCACCCATAGACGCTAGAATCGCCGCAAGAGTCGAGTCATGGCATCCAGCGAGGGCGAAATTGGGACCCTTTCTCTCTTCTCCGTGTGTCAATATTTGGGCTTCAACTATCGCAAGGATTTCCAAAGATGTACGTATCTGGGGACACTCACGCTGAATCCAGTACTGCATGCGCTGCACGACTTCCCCAAGTAGCGCTCCAATCCCGACCGTACGATACTCTTCACTTTCTTTATAGCCAGCATACTCCTCTTCTACTACGATGGACTCGATGATCTTATGGGCTTTTCGATCATAGAATTCGGGAGGAAGGCGAGTGATTGATCCTGGCGGAGTCGCCAGCGTCGTGTTGATGGTGTCCCAGATGCCGTGAAGACTGGGCGAAGAATCTACGGCCACGCGCTGCTGAAGGGGCATCCACTTCTGCAGCAGATAGTTGAGGTAATCCATTCCGGTCGTTGCGTTCCCTGCAGAGGACTGAGAACTACACTCTGCCACCGCTTGCTCTAGCTGGATTGCACTCACATTTCTGTGCACTTCTCCGACTGTAAGCTTTGCTCAATTCAATAAAACGCTGGCAGTAGATTTCATTCGGCAGTAAAGTCTCCTCGAGTAATGGGCGGGTCACGATTGTCAAAGGAGGTAAAGACCTTGCTCTTCTATCGTAGGGATACAGACCGTTGAAAACTTGTTGTAGAGAATGTAAAGCTCGTGGATAGGGCGAAGAACGCAGATGGATTTGATCAGTCCTGGTGAGAATCCTTGGAGTTAAAGACAGTTGCTGCACATACAAGTAGCGGAGACGCTGTCCAAGACACAAGGTCGTCTGACGGCCTTTGTCTGTGAGCTCAGCAGTGTCGCTTTCGCTTTTTGTCAGCCTGCAAGCGACATAATACGCGGACCAAAAGCTCGTTACCATGTTGACAAGGACGTGTTTCCGTTTTCCAATTTCTCAAGGCGTCGCTGCCATTCAAGGCTTGTCCAGCCTGCTGGATCACCAGAGTTCTTCACGGAATTGACTAGGTAGCTCGCAGTGCTACATAATGGCCAGACTGATTGTGTTTGAGATCCCCGAGTCAGGACGGCGAGGCAACATTTCAAGAAATACCCTGGATTCGGACATACGAGCAGGAAGACCTGTCTTAAACGAGTCAGCTCGTCTTGTATATATCTTGTGATGGACTTTGGTCTACATTTTGAAAGCGTGCATGTTCGGGCGTTCTTTCGCCTATAGTACATAAGCGTAATTAAGAGAAAGACACGACGTCTGGATCCACTACCGTGCCTAAAGAACTTCAGTCAAGTCAGTCCTCGATGAGAGAGTACGTGAAGAGACGTGGAGTTTTCAGGATCATCTTACGATCATTGCAAGCTGAAGCTTCACATTGGGAGGATAGAGCCTCCGTAAATCTTGCGCACTGTATAGAGGATGAGGTTGGAGCGAAGACATTACGTGTCTCTGGAATGAATGTATGTCAACTGGTGATAAGATTCTGAAAAGGTACCAGGAGAAAGACTACTGAACGAGCTTAGGTGGATAGAAACAGGATGTGTGAGGCAGGACCCGGGCACCTAAAGTACTGTTGGGCCTGACTAAGCTATGCGAGTAGGAAGCACTGTCCAAGTCAAGGGAAAGTCGGCCGCTTTTGTGCTTTTGATATAAATTACCGGTCGCTTACCTAGACTCTCAAGGAATTGGTAATGTTACTTTAGTCTGACGTGAATAATACAGCATCCATAGATCGCTCGTCTCACTGTACCCCTCGATGCATTTGCGACTGATGATGGCGTTTCCTCTATCCCTTTTCGCTCCTTTGAATGCATATAAGTATCCACTAATGCTGAGCCACAGTTGGCGTAAATCTCGCCCAGGGAAGCAAGCCTATCAACGACCTGGCTTGACTTCTGCCTCCATAACGAAGCTCCCTGTATGCCGCTCTTTTAGTCATAGATTGAGGGAACTCGAGCCATCAGTCCTAAGGCTTTGGACTCGATCTTGCAAATGCGACAGGCATATCATGTCGCAAGTCGTCAGCTTGTCTGAATTCGCCAAGTGCTGAGACAAGATATTCAAAGCTTGGTTGACATCCACTTGAGTGCTTTTCTCCTCAGTGCTGGGCATGTTGTGCTGTAGATTGTTCGCTTCCACCATGGACCAAGTCGGGTCAGTCGGACTTCCCATGAAGTTGTTGGTAGTGCTTGTCCCGCTTGATTGTAGAAGCTAATCAGTAATATCTTCGAATTCTCCTGGTGAAATTCTGGTATCGTGGCAAGCGAGCTGATCTCGGATCCACTTTTCACACTCATCAAGTTGGAAGGATCCAAAAAACGCATTCGAAAACGAGCCTGGGGAAGCTGAAAGATAGTAAGCGACGATACGCTATAGCATGCGATGCTTTCTCCTGTACAAAACCATGGGAACGCCACTTCTGTGCCAAGAGTCGTACCTTCAGATTCGCTTGAGCTCGAAGTATCCGCGTGAGCACACGGACTGCCTCGAACCATGTTACGAGCTGTGTGATATTGGCTCCTCTCCATCCACGTCTTAGCTGCAACAATAGCTGCTTTCTTGCGTAACATGGGCTTCGTCACTGAAAACCCTCGGCGCTCACTCTCTTGTAAATAGTCGTCAAGAGCAGTTTGGGCCTCAAGAGATGGTGGTGGATCGCGGGTGATGGCCACTTGTGGAGTAGTAGACTGTTCGTTGTTGGTCAAGGAATTTCGGTATGGATCTTGATGTACGATTTTGGAAACGGTGCTGCAGCATCAATGATTATTTAACCATGCAAGAAATTCGGTCGCTGATCTAGCCTCACCTCCGCTCAACGCCAAAGAACTCTGAGGGAGAACAGATATGTTAGCACTGCAAGTCTCAATTTTCTCCTTGATTCTTCTGAACCAAAAACAGGGCCTGCGCACACATGAAGCTTTGCTTACTTGCTACGTCTGTATGCGTCACGAGAGGATGTTCCTTGTGAAAACGCCATATGTCATCTTTCTCAGCATCTGTCAACTGCCGTTTTCAAGGCATGGTTCAGAACGTTGCGGTCAAAAGAGGAATCCCCGTGCCATATGTGGAGGACCCCATCTGCCGTACTACCTGATCTCCCTTCTCCGGCCGTGCAGGACAGTCCTGCTGGAAACGCTCTCCGTCTTGCAGTCAATAATGTCAAAGAGCTGGTGTAACCTTGAACGGAACGCTGAGCAAGCATAGAGCGCAACATATGTACACCGCTGAGGGGTAGAGGTAATCGTGCCATGCAATCACCCACTATACGGAGTAGGTGATTACGTGGCACGATTGTACCTAAATGCCGGCCAACTAGAAGTACCCTCTCCGATGTATCCCCACGAGTAAGCATATCCTACTGACTTACACCGAACCAAGATGCACGTGTTGTACAAGCCCGACTTGAGGTAGGGGTCTTCGTGTATACAGTAATACGTTTTCGACCCCTAGTTGAGCAGTGATTATAAGTCACGCCACGTCTTTGCATATTGAGCTCGGGCTTCGGAAAACATCTCCCTCACCGTCTTGACAGATGATCCGATGGGTACTGACTGTATAACGACGGGATGTTCGAACCAAGAGCTTCTGCAAGGCCGGTTCGTGCGCCGGGAGCGGTGTGGGGAACCCCAACGATCGTCAGCCCACTACCACCATTATTATCGTTGACTGTGCATATGCGCAGCATCAACTGAGCATAAAGAAACATCGATGAACGACGAAAGCATCGACGCTGAAAATTGAGCGAATGAGATAACAGATTGACTAAATGATTGAAAGATGAGAGTTGCAATTCACATATGTCACGCATATACTAAAAAGAAACTCAGCTCGTTCAATGTTGAAGACGATGAGAAGAACGTGAGCGATAGCTTGTTGATGAGCATGTCACAAGTTGAGTTCATGATTTTGCATGTTTTGTGCATATGCTAAGCATATGTAGAAGAATCTTCGCTCGTCTTGCTATTCATGATATATGCGTGACCTGTGATTGTGCTGTTTTCTCGATGTTTCGCTCAAGCTGTGCATATGCATCGCTTCAATACTTCGCTCTTGCTGTTTGTCTTCTAGCTACTTTAGCTAAATAATATCAATTCTTGAGCTCATGATTAGCATATGCAGAAAGCTGAGTCGGGGTTGGAATAATTTTGAACTCATGATTAGCATATGCAGAAAGTTGAGCCGGGGCCGAAATCAAAAAAAAAAGTTCCGGCCCTGGCTCAACTTTTCCAACCCCCCATCAACTGTAACCCCCCCTAAGATGACACCCCGGTGACGCTCCCAACCCCCCCCGGCGCCGATCGGCTTGGCACGTCACCGACCTCCGGTCCCTCGCCTGCCATCACTTTCCCCCGCCAGGATCAGTTCCTGCGCGCCTACTACCTCACATACTTTGGAAGGCATAATTGTAGCTCTGAGTCAGCTGAGTTTAATGTTTCAGAAACAATTGAAAAATATGAAGATTTGATGTAGTAAATAGGGTTGGGGATATTGATACCTCGAGGGGCCTACCGGTCCCTCATCCGCCCATATTCAGCCCTAGCAGCAGTGATCAGCCCTTAGCAGCAGTGTTCAGCCTTAGCAGCAGTGTTCTGCCCTACCGGCGGGGCGAATGGGTGGATCTTACCTGCTATCGAATTCTCCGGCCCGGCGATGCGCTGACGAGCTGACATACTTTCAGAGACATAGTAAGAGGCACTGGATAGGCCACATATGAAGCATTGGATATACTACATATGAAGCACGGGGTATACTACGGAATACATATGAAGCATTGATTCTAAAAAACGGCACAGGTTTCGCAATCGAGACTTTTTTGATCAGATGTCAATTTTTTTGTGATCTCGCTTAATGCTCTTGACATATGCTTCGCATAGACTTCGAAGCTTTTTCAACCCGACGTCAAGTCTTGAATGTGCGGGGCATATGCAATTTTTAAAGTTCAACCCGACGCCAAGAATCTTTTCCAACCCCGGCTCAACTTTTCTAACCCCCCGACTAGCTGCACCCCCATCTTAGGGCTTTCTGGGCCCGCTGGGTCAAAGTACTTTTTCCGAACCGCTTAAGAAATCGTCGATGACGTATGTCTGTCAGCAGCAATTACATCACCGCTTCACAATGAAGTTCTGAGATGAGTTTGAGTTCGAAATCATTATATCAACTTTACTCAACAGTCACACAATCGATAAGCATAGAATTAACATCACAGGTTTTAATTGCTACATGCGTCGTTATGAATTCTTCTCGTTTAGCTCTTACTCTTTCATCGCTTCTCTAAGCCCCTCTGTATTCCCTTTCCGACGACGGCAGAACTTCATTTGTCTTCTCAAACAACATCTCAATCTCCTCAAGACTTCGTCCCTTAGTCTCAGGTATGAATATGCATAATCCCACAGCGAAGATGGTCGCAAGTCCATAAAGAAAGTAAGGACCACTGGGCGATGAGCGCAGAAACAGAGGCGCTGTAAGAGCAATGATAAAGTTGACCATCCAATTGGCGAGTTGCTCGATTGCACAAACCCTGGCACGAATTCGGGTTGGGATAATCTCGCAGGCGTATATTTTGCCGACCTGAGAGTTGTACGAATGTAGGGGTTAGGAACGACATTGAGTGGGGAAGGAAGGCAAAGTCGACTCACAACTGCCCACGACCACGAGAAATTAGCCGTGAAGAGGTAGATCAGCACAACCACAACCCATTGACCTGCGCTTGAGCGCAGCTCCACCGCGTTGTTCCTAATGACTCCGTATCTAGCGTACAAAGCCCCAACGAGGAGCAAGCAAGCGGCCATGGCTGAGCCGCCAATGATGAGCGGTTTGCGCCGGCCCCAACGATCAATCCAGATCTGGGCTGGGATTGTGCAGGCGATCATCACGAGTCCTGTGACGCCGGATGCGAGGAAGGAGGCGCGCTCGGTTGTAAAGCCAGCTTGTTGGAAAAGAATGGGAGCGTAGTAAAGAACGGCGTCGATCTATTGAGAATATGCTTTATTTCAGCAGATTTGAAAGAGAAGATGGGTTTGAGTGATTCTCACCCCAGTCATCTGTTGCAAAGACATCAAAAGAATGCCAAGCAAAGTCCGCCGCAAGTATCGTTGTATCCGAAAGTCTAGTTCAGTTTTCGGGTTTTAGCGAATTTGGCGGGGAAAACCCACAAATCAGCCTCAAATTTGGTGCAAATAGAGCAAATACCTAGATATCATTCCCACACCCCCAAAATACCCCAAAGCTTCATTTTTGAAGCTATACAAATCTCAGCCTTACACGGGGGCAATCCTAGATAGTCAGAATGCCCCCCAGGCGTATCGGACGCAAAAGAGCTCCCTTCAAGGCTCTGCTTCACCTAGATGCACTCAAGACTTCTAAGGCACGCAAAATCGTTCTCGTATCTAAGAATTCTATCGTACTTTCTTCAGAGACAGAGATCTTCTCATTCCCGACGCTTTCAGATGTAGAAGATCTTTCTTTGCTCAGGCTTAATTCTCTCAAGATCTCTCAGATCTCTCAAGCTGTCAATGTAAACGCACTCATCTCAAGCGAGCTTGTGATCTTTGTCGCTAAGACTGCTGCTACTCTTGTCATTTGAAAAGCATGTGTGTCATCATCAATGTCATCGTCAGCGAAGCTTGACTGATTTGAAGATGAGAATGAGAATGAGAAGAATCTAGATGATAATCAGTCTAAGACTCAAGCAGCTTCAAAGCAATTCACGAAGCTCACTGCATTGATGAAAAGATGAGAATCGACGAAGTCAAAGTCATCGCTATCGCTAGAATCGCTCAGATCGTTTATGAACATGATAGTCAAGTATGAAGTCACTTTCATCATCAGTAACATCTTGCAAATTACTATAAATGATAAAAACGACGTCAATCTTCAAGATCTGCATCAAGAGCAGATGCATAAATGCTCTGAGCATGTTGATTTCATCGATTTAGAGTGTATGCTAGTATTTATAAAAGTCATCATCATCTGATATTTAATAAAGAAGAATGAGCAAATGATTCTGACACTGCACGATTTTTGAAAGAGAGTAGCTTCGAACATTCGACAGAAGTACTCAGCAGACAAAAAGAATGTAAACATTAATCTAGAACTCATCTTTGATCGCGATAAGACTGATATCACATCTTCAGCGCTCATAACTGAGCTTTCAGCGACGAAGATATCACTCACTCAAACAGCAAAGCTGAAGAAGAAAGTCGATGAGCATGATCGACTTCGTGCAGACATTGTAGAACAGATGAAAGTTTTTCAGATGAGTTGAATTTGCAAAGAAAACTATCACAATAAGAGAAAGTACTGTTGAATCAACGAGTCAGACGTTCATCATTGACTGACTGCTGATCATATAATATACTAATCAGAAACAATCAGTAGAGACGATGAGTCTGCGTCACTTACTAGATCTTCAAGAACGCTGATCGAAGTTCTGATGACAGTGAAATTTCAAGTCAAGTGTGTCAATTCTTTCTCAGCATCTTCTTCAGTCGTTACATCATCATCTACTTTTATACAGTCATCGCAGATCACAAGTGAATCAATCAGCATAGCAGACGTATTGACGTTGCAAATGATACAAAGAGCAACAGCTGAAGAAGAAAGAAAGATTGAAGAGCGAAGAATTAAACAAAAGAGAAAGAATCAACAAAAGCAGATAAATAGTCGCAATAAGCTGAAAATGCTCAAGAAGATTGAGACTTCTTTTATGCTCGATTGACATCAACATACATTGTCTGTTCATTCTAGCAGTTCTGTTCAAAACGATGATCTTCATGATTATATCTTCTGACATGTCTTCAGAGTTAATAACACTTGAACACGTTCTTTTTGACACGTCTTCAATGAGCTGAATGCTCAATATTACGATCTACAAACAATACAAAGTTGAAAAAAGTGTAATGAGAGTCATTGAAAAAGCTTAAACATATCTGCTGACATTGACATACAGCTGACTTGTGATGTCAGCAAGTATGCTCGCTCTAGAGATTCTGATTCAGATGACAAATTGTCATTTGAATCAACGACTAAAGATACATCGACAGTACGCTCTACATCTTCTACATCAGCTCAGCAAGCTCATACTTCGACAGTGCAAACATGAAGTCATTTATATAATTCTCAAGCTCGAAGATCTGCTTTAGAGTCTCAAGTCAAGATCTCAGTCTTGCAAATATTGATTGAAGATGAGAGTTTAAAAAAAATGAAGAAAATGAAGAAGATGAAGAAGACTTTAGATGATTATTCAGAGATAGCAAAGAAGCATGATGAGCTTGACTATGATGAGTCTATCTATATCTAGATATCATTTGAATATATGAACTATGTCAGTCAGATGAAAAAGTGCTTCAGAATCATTAACTCGCTCTCTTTGTGATCTGATTGCTACTCTTAAAAATTCATCAAATTTCTTGTTAGATTCGTCATATTATTGAACAAGCTGATCATTTCTTTTAATTCAAGCTTTCAATGTTGAAAATGAGCTTTCTATGAAATTATAGTTAGACGAGTAGAGTGACAATTTGACAAGATGCACTTCAAAGCTTTCACATAACTCATCGAGTTCTGCTGATTGATGAATTCTAGCATTATTCATGATCATCACTGAACGTGATTCTATCTCTTCAGAATTGCATATAGAAAGCATCTGTGATTGCATGAAGTTCAGAAAGATCTTTTTTGTTATGAAGTCGTGATGCATCTTTCATGCAATGTATTCATCAATGAAAAATGCTGACAAAATGCTTCATCTCTTCGATCGTTTTAGACTTTGAATGACGTGCAGAGATAGATCAATCAAGACTCAATCATACTTTTGATCAGCTAACGAGCAAGCATTAGCATGACTAGAAAGAGTAGAGAAGAGAAGAAAGTTGAGTCTATCTGTTCGCTCACAAGCAGCGCTTTCATCGAGAAAGACTAGCTGATCAGATGTTCAGCTTATAAGTCGTCGTTCTCATTCGCTGCGAAGCTTCTCATCGCGCTTAGCAGCGACTCTTTGAGCAATCTTTCTGCTGTATCTAGCTTCTTTGAGCAGTCTGCTGATCGTGCTTTGACTGACGACAATGTCAAACTCGTCGTACAGAAATCAGATCATGTCATTCTGATAGACGATGAATCGTTGACTGAGAAAGTCAAGAAGCTTCTGAGCATGATACTCACTCAAAAGTCTCGATCTATCAATCGTATCAAACGCAGACGTCACATCGCTGAAATGAAGATGTTTTTTACGCATACGATTGATCTGCTGCCTGGTAACATGAGTGGCTTTGTGTATGAACGTTGTGCTATCGCCACGGGCTAGGTGAAACTGAATCTCGTCTCTAAGATCCTGGGTAAGAGCTTGGGGCATGGTAGGTAGGACAGAATTGCCCCCGTGTGAGGCTGAGGTTTGTATAGCTTCAAAAATGAAGCTTTGGGGTGTTTTGGGGGTGTGAGGATGATATCTAGGTATTTGCTCTATTTGCACCAAATTTGAGGCTGATTTGTGGGTTTTCCCCGCCAAATTCGCTAAAACCCGAAAACTGAACTAGACTTTCGGATACAACGATAGCGCCTTGCAAAAACCTCTTTGAAACTGGCACTTGATTGCCGCAAGTCGAGCACCAAACTGCTTTCGATTTCACGGAGCTCAACCTCAGCCCGAATCGGTCCGCGCAGTTTCCCGAGAACCCTCTTAGCATCTTGGCTGCGACCAGCCTGAACTAGCCATCGAGGTGAGAAAGGCAAGAAGACCATGCCAATGCACAGTACGAGCGCGGCCCCCGCCTGCACAATAAATGGCAGCCGCCATGCCATGCTACCTCTCAAGCTATGTGCACCGTAGGCAATAAAATATCCCGCTGCGATGCCTATGACGATGTAGGATTGTAACAAGCATGCCGAAACCCCGCGAGATTCTAGTGGAGCTATTTCGACCAGATAGACGGTGGTCACCGCAATAGCTTGCCCTGCGCCCATGCCTGTGATGATGCGGGCGACGATCAAGGAAGCAAGATTGGGCGATGCAGCAGATATGGTGGTGCCGACCAGAGTCAAAGCTGCGCCCGTGAGAATACCGTATTTGCGCGATATTCGATCCGAGACATGTCCGCTCGCTAAGGAAGAAATGGCGGCGGAGAGTAAAATGCAGGCAACGTAAATGCCTTGCTGTGTTGGGCTTAATGTGCCTATCGAGTCGCGAAACTGAGCCATTGAGGTGATAGGGCCAATTGAGCCTAGAGAAGGGCAACAGTGTAAGTATTAGAAGCAACATTCATTCTTCCTGCGGCTTTCTCTTTGCGAACCTGTATCAAGACCATATAAGAGGCCTGCCAAGGAGACATGACATGCGATTAAGACGACTTCCTTCTGGTGGGACCTCATACTCAAGGCTTGCGCAATTCTTAGTTGAGCTTCATGTGTCTGTATTGGACGAAGAAGTCTAATTCACTCTGTTCCCACTTATTAGGTGCTGGAAGGATGAATACAATTTCTGAATCCTACTACTTCCGTACGCCTTTCCTGCCTCATGAATTACCAAGCAATCATTGTTCAACAGGCGTTGCTGCGGAAGGGAGAGCGGTAGGACTGAACAACGTGGGACAGAACAGCAAGGTAACTTGACGGCTTCGAAACGACAGTTCTTGACCGCTCCACTTGCAAGATTTAACAACCACGTCAGCACGTCGTTGCTTCGATGCATGGGTCAGGTATGACAGACCAGTAGGCTCATAGAATACTCTGTGACGCTGATGTTGGTCAACTTGGTCCATTTCGATCCGCACCAACATCGCCCTTCTCGAGCTGGTCCGTTGTGATGCAACAGCAATCCTCAGCAGTCAGTCCGTTGTAGCCGACAACAATTACCAATCAAAAACCGCTCGTCAGGCTCGTGCCGTTCCGCCGACTTCCGGGAAACTCCTTTCGGGGAGGTTGAGGCGTCTCTACCACACCAAGCAAAATATCACTAAGCTGCTTGCATGCATATTGAACCACGATCATGACTCCGAATCAACGGCCCTACTTGAGTATCATCGAATCTGGCTAGCATTCCGTGAGATATTGTAGCCCTAGTAGTATCATGATTTTATCCTGACTCTAAAGCACTGAAGGCTGACTACCACCATGAAAGCGCAAGTGACTGGTGTATCCCATGCATCTTCGTTCGACTAAGGCAACTAATATCTATATTCATCTCACACCGTTACCAACAACCTCGCTTCGCTGAGCCTGCAACCAGACTCGAAATTAGCTGCTCGTACCCCTCGTAATAGTGTTGGCATTGATAAGAATAGAGCAGATGAGAGGCATGGATACTGGGTTAGCATGTTCGGAAATGCAGGCTACGGCTTTACCACTCTCGTAGCACCTTGGTGGAGCCTCAAGTCCTGTTACCAAAGCGCAGTGGTATGAAACAGATGACGCCCTCTACTGGGTTTAGACCATTTCACGCTCGGGCATGGACTGTGTGCTGACTTCGCTGGTATCACAATACTCTACCAACCGCTATCAACCAACAGCAGTACCTGTGGATGTCGGTCAGTTGTTTTTAATTTCGTTGACTCCTTTCATTGTCGTCTCAGAATGGCAAGGAGCCCTGGTAGTCATGACTGAGCTTTCCGTGTCTGTATGCTGCCCGATCTTCCGCGAAATTACTTGCTGCCTGGATTGGAGACGGTCTGAAGCTACCTCATAGATCTATAAAGGTGACCCTGCCAAACATAATGTCTCTTGAGAGAAACCTTTCTCAGTAACGATTTTTCTTGAAAACTTGAGGGAGGACCCAGCTCAGTCATGAACGCCAAAGACTGTAAGAATGTTCATTATGGTGCGTTCTTCCACAGTAGGAACTCGAGTAGTGTTATTAAAGACTGATGTCCTGCTAGCCCCTCAGTTCCATCACATCAAGGATGTTGACTCCATTCGTGAGACATATGCTGAACAAGGCGCCGTCTTCATCCATGGATGTGACGAGCAAAGCCTGATCATACTAGCCGAGCAACTGGGCCGAGTTGCAAAACCTCGAAATGAGGTCGGTACCGGGACAGGCGTGAGTAATATTCGATGCGCTCCGGGACTGAAGGGAAAAGGATACAGTTCAGAAGGTTAGTGCTTGCTGGTCAAGTAGATGAGAGAATCGAAGGAGAGTGGATCAGCTTACCAAGACTTCAGAGCTTTTCTTCCATACCGACCGCAGTGGCTGGGAGTCGCCCCCAGACCTGCTCATTACTATGCTCAAAATCAAGTCAGAGACTGGCGGAGAAACAATACTGGTGGATGGTCAGCAAGTCATCGAATTCATCAAGACCCACCACGCAGACATGTACGACCTCGTTACCCATCCAAAATACTCCAGCTTCCGTGCCGATGACGGGTCATTTCATCCACGCCCGCTGTACAGCGAATGTTCCGACCTTCTACGCTTTCGCTTTGACGACGGCATCCAGCTCTCGGCCTCGCTCATCGACCGGTTTACTGAGCTACGATCGATCCTCTTCGAACATGCTTACGCCATCTCGCTCGAGCCAGGCCAGTCTTACGTCGTCAATAACCATCGTTTCTTACATGGGCGTACCTCCTTTACAGGATCTCGGGAATTGCTCCGCGTCCTCGCCTACTCTCATACGTCTAATGAAATCAAGCCCATTCTCTTTGATGTAGATGGAACGTTGTGTCGATCAGAAGCGCTCAGCATCGATGCTTACTATCGCTGTGTCAGTGATGTCGTCGGCCATCAGATTACATGTGACAATACCAAAGTCAATTTACACGGCCAGACGGATTTATCTCTACTTCAGGATATTCTGCGATACCACGACCTTGATGAATCGAAGATCTCCTCGGCAGTCCAGGGATTTTTCAAACTGCATCCACGCTATCTCGAGACCTCTTTAGCCAGGGGCTTTCGTTCTGAACCCTGCCCGGAGGTAAATGAGATACTAGACTGGCTTGCCGCGCAGCAGCGAGAACATGCTCATTCCCATTCAGTTGTGCCCCTTGGACTCTTAACGGGCAATTCACAAGCCAATGCGCTGCTTAAAATTCGCGCCGCCGGCATCAATCCCAACCTCTTTGACCTAAGCATCTCGTCTTTTGGCGACAAGCATTCGTCTCGGCTGAGTCTTGTGCAGAGTTCAATCAGCAAGCTCGAGACACACTATGGGACCCCTGTGCCCGTGGCGAACGTCACTCTTATCGGAGACACGCCGCTGGACATCGAGTGTGCCAAAAAGGCCGGTTGCGCCATTGTCGCCGTTACGACTGGAAACTATACGCGGGAGCAGCTTGCGCCACTGCAGCCTGATGTTGTGTGTGAGCGTTTGACAGAGGCCAAAGGGTTTTTCTCCACGATCATGTGTTGTGCATAAATTATTGTAGTGCCCCCTTTTCAACCCAACTAAGGGCTACACTAAAACCAATCCAATATAAAAGTGACAAAGCTTCAATGATGTCACGGAAGAAGAACATGATGTGGAATGCTATGCGTTTCCGTGTCGCCACTGTTTGATCATTATGTTAGCTGTAATGCATCACTGCAGGGGTGAAATCTTCAAAGCTGTGCCCAACTAAGCATGCTGTTGCTAGTAATCGGATAGCGAGGGGACCAACATTGCCGATATCTATCCTAGCATTCATTCTCCCTACTTGAGCCTTGCACGGAGAAACCTGGTGCTATGAGCGGTATTTGATACCGCCGGATGACGTAATTTATAAGAACGTCTACTTCAAAGCTGTTGATGACTTTTTCCTTGCCCAGGTTTGTAAGTATGATGTATCGAAACAGGTCTAGCTGTGAGATATAGTCTTGTAAGACCACATGCAAGAGCTGTTTTGACTGGCTTCTGTTGAATGTCGCACTTTATACTGGCGTTGACGAAACACAAACATTGAGTAGCCAAGGCTTTGAAAGTTAATCTCAAACCATCTGCGTTATCCGTTTTATTGTAGTACTCGGCGACGTTTGGCTAAGAATTCCTTGCATTTCCATGCTGGCTTTACTCCCATGACAAAAAATTCAGAGTACATCGAGCTAAGAAAACCTCTCATCTCTGTTTGACGAAAGTATGACTTATCTTAACATAATTTAAATCGCACCAGAAACAGCAACTGCGTCGCTCGACGCATTTTCGCAATGATAGATGTCGATCCTACTAAAGGCCTCATGATAAAGGTCATCGCCGACAGGCAACGGCCATGAAGCCACACTGTCTTCAAGCCAACCATGTAGGATTCAAGATTCTGAGCAGTCGAGATGCACGACAGACGTTACGAAGCCTGGTAATACCAAGCGCCAGCATTTCTGCGATATTCACGCCAGAGACGTAGGTAGAAGGACTCTGGGTTCTAGGCGATAGCATTTATCGATAGCGTCGCTGACAAGCTGGAAATTTTAATATACGCCAGCTATACTCGATGGTAAAATTGAGCGAAGAGTACTTACACTCAACTGTGGTAACAGCACACCAAATGTCCTTCTTTGCATTTATGGCTTGAGCTACGATGACGGGGGCTTGCATCGCCATTCCAATGCCTATTCCAGCTATCTCTGAAGTCAATCTGGCATATCAAAGTGAGCTGAAAAATTTGAAGGTTGGACAGCTGCACCTTGCTGATAAATCCCATGTTTCTCGCTAATACCTGCTCGGAAAGGATTGGATGGGGCTGCATCGTGTACTTCATGCCCTACTCGGGTCCCGACCCGTGCCATTCTAACCGAAGGCTGTAGCGCATTCTTTCCACCTTAATCCCACTACAGTGTCTCCTGGCTACCTGTCCATGGCAAGCCACTCCCGGTGGATCTCGTTATTTCAATTATGGCCTCAGCCTTGAGCATGGAAATGGCTTAGCCGCCACGACTGGGGAGGCTTGGTTTTATCGGCTCAAATTACTCGGTGCCGATACTTCACTGCATCACTCCTCTTCTCTAGCTCGGCTAATCGACCTTGTGGCTGGCCAAAAGATTGGTATCAAGTATAGGTAATCCTAGGAATCGAAGATGCATGCAAGCTGTCGGGTTAGCAACTACCGTGGCGGTTAGGGGGGAGTAGTAGTCACTGGGCTAAAGCGACATGTCCTAGGCGAGATAATCAGCTGTCTTTCTATTTCTACTAAGACTAATCCTTGACGTAGGTAAAGAAGGTAGACTAGAAACACCCGCAACGTCGAATTACAACCCGTGGCTCAACTAACAACAATCCCTCCAATTCTCCCAACCTGTTGTTGCTGTGTATCTCAGGATCTTCCCGGCCAAGACTGAGATCGGTTAGCTCTGAATGGAGTAGGGGCCAATTTCGATCTCATGCAATTTATTCTCCCCTTGCAGCGTTGACGTGACATTTCTGATGATGTTCTCATGAAACGTAGTAAATGCTTCACCAAAAGGATTTCCAGTGATGCAATAATACACATTCCAGACGATCAGTGATTCATACTCGAAGACGGTTTGTGAGACATCGAGGGTCACCCAGTAACCGTAAAAGCCCCCGCCACCTTGAGTTTCGGGGACCAGGACTGGCACTATTGATATTGTGTTAGCTATTATTCATCGTTCGCCAGGAGAGCCTTCGAAACCCACCATGGGTTTGTTCAAACTGCTGCTTGAACGATCCACCATAGCCACGTGTCGCAGACGTCAACTATTAGCGTTCTGCATCAGTGCCAAGTCCATAGGCGAAAAGGATAAGCGCTTACTGTCTCTACCAACTGATAGGTGCTACCATTTGAGGTTATGTTGAGCGTTCGCTTGGATCCAACGGTGTTGTCTGGTCCATCACCCGCAACAGTGGGAAGTCCAAGAAAGTCAGTTTTATAGACTTGCAACGACGATCAGCCTTCGAACCAATGCAAACGACAAAAAAACGTTGCGCCACTTACAGTCTCCCATGATGGAGTAGGCATCATCTGCAAGTGCGCCGATAAGTGCATATGTGGTAGCGTTGCCAAATGTCGATCCCGTGGGGCAGACGCATGGCACTGGATTTGTACTGCAGGGAGGTAGAGGTTTCGAAAGTGGACTTCCAACAACGATCACAGGCAGTAGGACCGCTACAGCAGAGATGGCTTGGCTTAACATTGTGCTAAATGTGAAGTGGAAGGAAGCGCTGGCGTTGCTGATGGTAGTGGAGGTGGAGTACGGAAGGAATGTGTGGGCATATACCTGGACGAGAGGCCTCTTATATACGCCTTTGAGCTTTGGCTTTGTCACTAAAAAGCGAACCTTTGCGATGTGGCAGACTGACGAGCACCACATCCCACGTCCTCAGCAGTCTACACCGCAGTCGGGAGTTCTGGCTGAACCGAGCGGAACCTTTCTCAGCCGTCGGTGGCAGCTCGACAGGGTTTGAGGAACTTGTCACATTTGCCATCGAGTCGTCAGGCGATTGTCGATGGATGTAGGGTTACGTTGTCGCTGGCTTGGCAATCGAGTTGAGGAAGGATGGCAACATCAGACGGCAGACTGCAGCCTTTTGACAACTTCTGAATTTTGGGGGCGCAATTGGGGACCGCATCGCTGATATTAACCGATTTACGAAGCTGACCCGAAACGCTCTGACGAGCCAAGTTGACACAGGCTGGTTGGTGGCGTGATTGACGTTGATTAAGAAATTTGAATGAATACTATGATTTGACCTGTCCTGCAAGATTAGCGAAACAAGTCTGATAGCGGAAACCCTACGAAAGAGCTATATACCTCACAAGTCCCTGTGCCAGGTTCTTGGAGACTCTTGTTGGGATCAGTTGAGAGGATACGAGACAATTATGCGCATACGCAGGTACAGTTCTAGATCCAGACCAGGAAGCTACTCGCTCGGAGCGTCGACGCAGGCTCAGCTGCTAGCTAGGACTACGCTGTCCGCTCACGACCGGTCCATTCTGTGCGTATGCAGCAAAGCGAGGATTGCTGAATATCAGTCATCAATTGACAGGGAGTAAAGATGTTCAGAAACGTGTAATGAAAAGAAAGTATAGATCTTCAACTAAAGAAGAAGGCTTGTGTTCATAGTTTGATGTTATCTTTATTGGTACCAATCACAACGTAACTGAGGAGTAGGGCTGTGCTTCTTACCACTCGACCAGACCAGCTGCTGGCAAAAGGCCAACCCTGCGAGTTCTGCCCTACAACAATACCCCTATCTTCCCACATTTGACATCGCAGCGGTATCAAAAACACAAGGATCAATATCTGTGGTTGGGTTCGAACTCGGGACAAGGAAGGTGTAGACTGCCTGGTTAAGCCCCCAAATGTAACCCAAGACTAGGGTGGTGCTTCTGGTCGCTCGACCACACGAGCCACTGGCGAAAACTCATCCCGAGGAACACTACGAGTTCTGGCCTATAACGAAAGCTTTAGCGAAGAAATGCAAAGTATTTGTATTCCTTCCGAGGTAGTCGCACACCAAGTGGTTGCCTTCCCAGAGAATATAGAACACGCCTGGCTCTGCTCACCAAGGCCAGAGGGGGCATCCAATTAGACTTCGAACACCCACCGACCCGAAATCAGGGACCTTCCGGCCATGTAGAAGTGGTGTCAATGGCTTTCCAAAATGGGATAATCTGTATTGCATTCCGATGATGACTGCATAGCCCTCGACTTTCGGTTCGCCGTTGACTCGCAGCCTTGAATACTAGCCGCTGATTGATGGGTTATCACCTCCAGCTATAGAATAGCTAGGAAACTAAAGTCGGTAAGATCGGCTCAGCCAGCCATGAATGTCTGGTGATACTCTGTAGATAACAAGGTAACCGAACTGTGCGCAGCTATCCTCGTAAATGGCCTCGCAAGTTGCTGTATGAAGCTACTGCATAGACGCTTGCTCGCAGTTGAGTAAGACAGAAGTAAGAAGGTTCATTTGAACGAGAAGGCCCCTGTGATTGCCAGAAATATGCTCCATAAAACAACTGACGACGAAACAGCTAAACTGGATTCACGATTCATCGTCACTGAAACTCACTAGAATACGGTTCTAAGACATCATCTGCACAAAAACCTTGAAGTCCTTCTACAGACAGAACTAGGGTTCAGGATCGATCATTAGGTTACCTTCAATTCCCTTGGGAAGGGAGTCGTACCAGTCAATGCGCGATCGGGAATGACACAAGATCCCCTCCTCTTCTTCGAGCATCTCGAGGGTGAATGTATGCTTTATTCTAACGCACTATTGTTGCATGTACCCCGCAAAGTCAAAGCACGGTATTCCGCGGTCATGTTCGGCCAAGGGATTTAAAGCTGCAGAACCTTATATGACCAAAGTGATTTCTGCGTATCGGAAGACAAGGTGCTTTTCGTTTCGCTCCAAGCCTACGTAGGTGTTCTCTAGCAGTTACAGAAAACTCATGCAGCAGATACACCAACGCTGAGGAAGGACGGAAGAACTTGCGTTATCGGCGGATTGTCGAAGCTATCGGAGTCAAATACAGAAGCCGTACCTCTTCGAAAGGGTCATTTCGACAGGGCCATCACCCCACTAGTGGCGGACTCGATCTTTGCTCCACTGGTATAGTCCCTCCTCAGGTGGCCTGGCCAATTCGCCAGCGTCTGGACCTCTTGAATTAAAACGTTCCTTTAAGTCCATCTCTCAACATGTTTTACCTCCTACTGATCGGCACCCTTCCTTGGTCGTTTTCAATTGATTATACAAACCTTCCAGATTCCAGCCGGATGCTTTCAAAAATGCTTGAAACAAGGACTAATGGTCTTTAGCGGAGGATCTATTCAGAAATGCTTACGACCAAGACTGACTCTGACTTGGGTGGAGAATAGGTCCTGGCCATCCTTGTCGATTCCCCAAGGTCTCTTTGAGAGACTCTTCTTCGCGTTCGCCGTTCACACTTTAAAGAACGATGAGCCATTCTGGGGCAGGACTTTCGGTTTAGTAACGGAGATGTGGAGGTAGGGTAGATACAGGTGCCGATTAGTGTGTTCATTGGCCAAATCCTCGGTGGTCAGGCTTAGCAAGGCTTTCTGTGGAATGTACTTCAAGATCTGCATGCCCTAAGAAGGGTTGCGAGGAGCCACGCTTGAGATGTCAATATGCAAGCGGCCTGCCAATCCCAGTCATTGATAATTGTTACTAGATGCGTGAGTCAGTTGCGCCAACCGCTCTCCAGCACATATTCAACATGCTGTAGCATGAGCCTTTTAGGAGTCTTCATCTGAGGAAATATCGACAGTCTCGTTCTGGAGCATGATACGTATAAAACATGCAGTGAAGCTCTCCACATCACGTACTGTTGTTTTAGCGGACGGCGTTGGCTCTGCTCTATTAGCGGCAGAATTCTTGTTGGATCAGCATTGGCCATATACATTGCAGTAGCAAGTCTTTTCATCTGGGCAACTTCACAAATGTCAGTAAGCCCACTCTGCCCATATTACAAGACATCCTCACTATACGGCATCTTTGCCAAAGATGACCTGCCACGTATATTCAAAGACCCTACCGCTCTTTCTGTCGGTCATCTCGGTATCGAGTAGCCATTGCCTGTATTTTTCATATTCCTGTTGCGGTCTCCGCAAAACCTGTGCTTTCGATACTGCGAATTGCGCGCAGCAACCTGCTCCCACTTCACCGGGAAAAGGAGTACCCTCGAAGAGCTGCTCCCAGATTTCGGGTGTAACGTGGGTATTTTGTCTATCCTTGAAGTCACAGCCGGGACTCCAGTTGCACCGCAAATTGACATAACCATTTTGGCGTACGTAGTCGAGTTGAAGCTTGCGCATAGAGTCAACGTTGTCGTGTAGGCGACTGTCAGTATGCCAGGCGCCCCAGAAACCCTTGCGGTGAGAATGCAAGAAAGCAATAACTGCTGGAAGGGAGTCGTAGTGGTCTATGGCATAGGTGAGGTAGGCCATTGCTTCGTGACCTTTGTTTGCAGAGGTGTGCAGCGAGGCATTGGCGTTGTCAACTGAATATATAGCATTCTGCCAACTAAGGTCTGTCAGAAACTTCGCGCACGAGAAGTCGAACTAGAGGTTCTACTCGGGAAGATGCTGGCCAACCCAATTGGTATCCTCCTTCTCCATCTTAGCCATCACGATGACCTTATCGCCTGCTTCGCCTACAAGAGGGACGGCCTCATAGGCTTCATTTCCAACGCCCAAAGAGCCGGCAACGTAGGCTGGTACATCGTACTGGTCCCAGATCTCATAGAGGCGTACCTTGACCGCGATTAAGAACGCGACGATCAGAGTGGCAGCAATGAGCAGTCGGTAACCCAGCCTCATAATTGCGGTCTGGCCACAAGCGATTCTTGCTCTCCCCTTCGCCGGTGTATTATCGGCCGGTCCAGCGTTGGTCTCGATGAAGAGCAAACCCTATCGCCTCATGATATTAGATAGATTTACAATCTCTGGGTTTCTGGTGAGCAACCGTGGCAGATTGAACGGCTCGGCCTAACCACCTGTAAGGCTAGCCCTACGTACCCAGGCGCTTGGAGTTAGCGCTAGCAAAACTTTTGATCCACAGTCGTCCAGGCATCGTATACATACAGTACCTTCGGTAGTCCTCAGTCGTGATGATATGTTTCTATATCGGTCTTAAGCCAGACCAAGTATAGTGGTATCTTGTCTTATCGACTCTATTGCTAGATGCCTCAATCTCAAGACGAATCAAGTCTCAACAATCTTCTCACGGTCGCTTCAAGTTGTCAACTCTGTCACTGAATACTTCATTCTAAGAGTGGGGAAAATTCAAGATTATCGCCTTCGTGCCAGTTTGAATGAGCTACAATCGACTTTGCGATTTTGCTGGAAGCGCTGCCAGATCACCAGGAGCATCACACAGCTTGAGCGCGGCCAGATCACAGAGTGTTCGATGAGCCTCTGTTCCTCATGTAAGCGCTGCATTATGTCCTGTGAGACGCAGTCACTTGAGTAAGTGGCTTGATTCGTCCAAGGGATCTTGTTACTTGAGCTTACAGCCTGAACTATTGTTGAAGCAAATCTGACATCGGCATGTTTTGCAGACTGACTAATTTGGCATTTCTCCAGCTTGTTGCCTCAGTTCACAGTCTCTTTGACCATTCCTATGGTTGCTGTATAATATTTTGTTGTCTTCTCTGCCAACGTCTTCGTTCTTGCGCAGGTCACTTGTAGTGCTACCCTTCGTCCATTCTTTTGTTCGATGGTTCATGTTGACTGCAGCATAAGCAGCACCGATCAATTGTTTACCGAAGACTGAGGTAAAAAATAGTTTTACATGATATCTAAGGCTTTAGGCTTTCAACTCTCACACCAAAGCCCGATATTTACATCTACCCGCCTTATCGGCACTAACTTGATTTTCAATTTATTTATTTTTAATTTATTTCTTCATTTTAACGTGCTTATGCAGCCAAAGACTATGAAGCACAGCATACTATCTATGTAGATAGACATACATAGAGTCGTTCTGACGATGTGTGTAGTATGAAAAAGCTCTCTGCGTGAAATAGGCTCGTAGAGCTAAAAAACCACACTGTTGTTTATTCTAGTAGTCGCCGTAACCTGAATCCACTTTCCATACCCAGTCAGATGAGCTCATGGAAATCCTGCTGCAAGCAGCCGACTCAAAATCCTAGACAGTATATTCCGTAGACCAGTAGTACATTGTGCAATCACATCGATAAAATGGGCGACGAAGAGCTATGCCCGAGGTTGCGAGCTGGCCGTGCGAGTAACAGATCACGAGCTTCGCGTTATTGTGAACTGTCTATATGACCAAGTGGTCACATAGACAACTCGAAATTGTGAAAGCTGATCACTTCGACGTGAGCTTTTGAATTGACCGTATGACCATCAAGCTGAGCGAGCTAGGTGAACTTCGATCTATGTATGTGAAAGCTGATCACTTCGACGTGAGCTTTCAACTTCGCTGCATGATCATCTAGCTGAACGAGCTAGATGAGCTTTGATCTATGTATGTGAAAGCTGACTACTTCGACATGAGCTTTCGTTCGCTGTTTGGCCACATGGTCATCCAGCCACGTGGACTTTTCGACTGGGTATGAGCTCAACGCGTGGGTAAAGCGCTGTTACTGCTCTGTCGATAAGATTGTTCAGCTCTTCTGACAAGCATAGATTTCGTAGCCAGCACCTGGTACAGGTAAATCTCGTTGCCGGTCGCACTAACTTGATGTATCGTTGATTGCGAAACCTGTGCCGTTTAATTTTAGAAAACGGCACAGGTTTCGGGGCACAATTAACAAAAGCCGAAATCTATTTAACCTGAATGCTTCAGCTGCCATAATCTTTCAGCAAACCTCTTCTACTACTCGTACCATGGCCGCTACTTCTACAGCGGCAATAGAGAGAAGCAAGCTCTTTGATGTTATAACAGCCTCCTACAAAGCCATCGACAATCAACCCATTAGCGTTGATGTGCAGATACCGAAGATTGTCAAACCTGGGAAACACCCGCTACTGGTTAGATTCCATGGCGGAGGTTTGGTTCGTCACCTTCCGCCTCTCTCCGACTCCAGACGCACAATATTGACGGTGCGAAGATTACAGGGGCAAGCATGTATATGGGATTCTATGCTCCCTGGATAATGGACTATGCCATTGCACATGAAGCTATCGTTGTCTCGCCAAATTACCGCCTTCTTCCAGAATCAACAGGCCTGGAAATCATGGACGACCTCTCAGACTTTTGGAAGTGGACCAAAGGCGGCCTTCAACCTTTAGTGTCAAGCAACACGGAAGGACAGGTCGAAGTAGATCTTTCGAAGATCCTCGTACAAGGGGAGAGTGCAGGTTAGTCACTTCCGCACAAGCAAATCCCAAATATTAAGATGTGAATGTGTTAGGGGGCTATCTTGCTCTTCAAACAGGTCTAATGTATTCGTCTCCGAGAATCAAAGCCGTGGTTGCTTCATATCCAATGATTGACATGAAATCACCCTGGTTCAACCAATTTAAGGAGAAGCTGATGTTCAATATACCCAAGCTTCCTGAAGCCTTTCTCAATGATCACCTCGCCACGATCCATGCTGGCGGGATCGTCACTTCTGCCGACCCCCCAGACCGCCTAAATCTGATGTTTGCAATAATTCAGCAAGGGCGAATCCTAGAATTTTTAGGCAAAGATCCATCTTTATTCCCATTAGAAACCATCGAGTCAGTAAAGATGTTTCCTCCACTTTTCATTTACCACGGCCGCGACGACTCAGTTGTTCCAGCAGAAGGGACGGAAAAGTTTGTGGAAAAATTTACACAAAACTTGCCAGAGGCAAAATTGGTTTTTAAGCTCGAGCCTGGGGAACATGGTATGGACCACGAGACCGATATCAAGGAGCCGTGGTTACAGCAAGGTCTAGAGCTCGTCACCGTTGAGTGGCTTTTATGAGCTATAGCTACAAGGCAACTTGACATAAGAATAGAGATTCAATCACGGTAGTGGCATTGATTTCTGTGAATGACATTGGTGAAAGTATCGCCCTACCATTTAGCTGATAGCTGGCTGTTTTCCCCGGCACCCATCAGCACCTATCACCGTACTCAAAGCTCATCGCCCTGCGCCATTAGGCAATCTCAGCGGGCCGTCAATCATCTCGACTACTGTACGCACAAGAGATCAGAGCAGTCCTTACATTAAAAAACCAAATGTCTGTTTCACATCGCACACCAGCCCACTTCCTGCGGAGACAGACAGGTAAAATTGACAATTCAATGATTACTCCGATTTCTACCAGTGCATCGCCGGAGTTCGCAGAACCTAACCCTATCGACTCTGTAAGCTCTTCGCTCATTTCACACCATTCCATGTCCCACAACATTCTCGAACTTACCATAGTAGACCCGGATCTCGCTGTTAATAATCAACAGTACGCGCTACTTAAGCTTAGTACCTGTAAACTGCTACGGGGTGTCCCAGAAACTGCTTATTTCATAGAAACGATGCAGAAGACCCGAACGGTATGATTCCTTACGCAAAGAACACCCGGCTTTTATAACGTTTCATACTGTTCGAGGACATGACATAGTCTAAGGACATTGCAAGGATGGCTATTGAACAGCTCCGCAGTCCTTTCTCTCGTTCACTGATAATTATCAACCAACTATGGCTGCACGAATTCAATCTACGACATGGAAGGTAAAGGAGGCGTTGGTCCCTCGATTTTTTCCATCGTTGGCGACGCCCGTCCTGCTACACCATTGGCTGAACGTGGCAAACGGTTTAAAAAGAAGACGGGAGGTATAACACGTGAGTCATATTTTTCAGATGGCAAGCTGAAAACATTTCAATTGTCGCCAGCCCGGAGATAAATTCACCAAGATGATACATGATGGATGATAGGATTATTTAACTCTCTTTCGTTCAACAACGAGCAGTTCATACTAAGTGCTCTCAGAACTGCCTGCTAATAGAATGCTACGACATTAACATTCCTCTTAAGCTCCAAGGAAAGCTTTCGAAGGCCCAGCTAACTATACGGCAATGTCCAACTTTTTATTTGAAAGGCATCACCAACAAGACCGACGTTATTGAGCAGTTGATCATAAGCTCAGCAAACGTCACAGCTCCTTTTACTTCTTCACATTTCTGGTTCTTGGAGTTTTTCTCTTACCAGGTGCTTCGAATTCTCTTTGACGAGGCTCAACTTGAGGTAGTCACAAGATAAGAAACTCGGTTATACGGATGGGAGTTCTATCATGTCTGCACGCTGCTCCTTGCCTAACCATGGCCCACCTTCAAACAACGGGGACTAGAATGCACGTTTAAGTCAAGCCGTCCACCCCTTAGCGTTAGCTTCAGGGTATTTTGGGTACTTTAGAATACTTTATGGGGCTCTCATCGAGGAACCTTCAAGCCGTTGGCTGGTAACCTCCTTCCTAAAGTACACAAGCTCTATCAAATGCACGACACAAGCCTGGTTGCTGGGTTTCTATGACCATTTCTTCGGGCTGGACCTGCAACGCGATAAGATAAGCCACGCAACTAGAGGTATTCTAGCGATAAGGGCTCAGATAAGCGACCAACGTCACCTCATATTCGATCGACTAAAGTATGTAAAACAGCGAGTACTTGCCTTTCGATCTCTCGTCAGTACAAACATGACCAGCAGATTCCATGTTCTCCGTCCGAAACGTCCCCATCTCCGCGTGGAGCAAGAAGAGTCTGCCTTCTCTGGCCCCACAGGAACGTCTCGATGGAGCAATAAAGGTTCGAGCTGATCAATCTTGATGCCAAAACCCCGCTGAATTATCCCCATTACCCAGATCTCGACCCCATAAGGAGGGAGAACCGCAAATGGACAATATTCAGTCGTATCGCTTACTGGCTGAGCGATGCCTTCAACGCAGCAACTTGGGAATTTGCGTCCTCAATGCTTGCCATCGGGCTCAGCTATAAAGATGCCATTGCCATTGTCGCAGTGGCCTTCTTCACCGTCAGCATCGTCATCTCTCTGAATGGTGCAATCGGGGTACTATACCATGCTCCGTTCCCGGTCCTAGCACGAGCAAGCTGGGGCTTCTGGGGTTCTTACGGTACGGCCTCCCAGTCTGATGCCAGGAACTAGGTCTAATTATTCAGTGGCCATAATATCCAGAGTCATTCTCGCAATGTTCTGGTTTGCGATCCAGACAGCAAACGGGGGTGATGTGGTCCAAGTCATGATAACCGCAATATGGCCCAGCTTTGCAAATATGCCAAATCACATCCCAGAGTCCCAAGGGATCACAACCGCGCAAATGGTTTCTTTCTTTCTTTGTAAGCCTCCTTTCGTCGCAACTTTTCAATGTGGCTGACAAGGTGATTGTCCTCAGTCTGGTTGATGCAAGTCCCGTTCCTCTACATGCACCCCAACAATCTTCGCTACCTCTTCATCACCAAATCAATCATCGTCCCTATATGCTTTATCGCCATCCTTATCTGGTCTTTCCGCTCCACTCATGGCACCGGCGGAGCGCTCCTCGCTTCCACCGCCAAAAGCTCAATTGGGGGCTCCGCATATTCTTATGCTTGGCTGTCCTCGCTCACCTCTGTCATTGGGAATTATGCGACATTGTCTGTAAATATGCCCGATTTTTCGCGTTACAGCCGCGCTAGTGTGAAGTGGCAATGGCTTTACGTGCCGATGCTGCCTATTGTGTTCACTTTCATCGCATTCTGTGGGATTGCGGCTACCTCCGCTGGATTGAGCCTTTACGGCACTCTCGAGTGGAATCCTGCCGCCCTTATTCAGTTGTGGCCAAATCGCGCATGCCGCTTCTTTGCGGGTGCGGCATTCGCTCTCGCGGCGCTTGGTGTCAATATTTCAGCCAACAGTCTGTCGGCAGCTAACGATCTGGCTGCCTTATTTCCCTCTTACATCAACATCCGCCGCGGTCAGCTTCTCTGTGCAGTCATAGCTTGGGTAATGGTGCCCTGGAAAATTCTAGCGAGCGCAGGTAGTTTTCTTAATTTCATGTCCGCGTATAGTGTGTTCCTGGGCCCCATAGCTGCAATCCTTGTTTGGGATTTTTGGTGGATCCACGGGGCAAAGTACGACGTTGTGGCTTTGTATCATCCTGACAGGTAAGAAATCGCTTGAGTATCCCAAGGTTTTGCGGCTGATTCGAGAAGCATCTACCGCTACACTTACGGCTGCAACTGGCGCGCCATCACCGCCTTTATCATCGGCGTTGCTCCTAACATGCCCGGATTTATCCACAGCGTTAACCCCAAGATCAATGCGGGCGTCGGCGTGAGGCCGTATACCTTTGCATGGCTTTTAGGCTTCGCAATCACATCCTTGATATACGTTGTTCTGTCGATGGTGTTCTCGCCAAAGGAGACGATGATTGAGAGGGCGATTTTGCCGGATGAGGTGTATGAGGGTATCGGCCATGGCAGGGTCACGATTGAGGGCAAGGCGTTTGGAGATGATGTGGAGAAGTCGAGTGGTCAGGCTTCCTGGAAGAAAGAGGAGGATGAGCTGAGGGTTGTGTAAGGTGATGATTAGTTTTTCTAAAAATTTATATGTCCTCTCTGGTAGTGTAATAGTTGAAGTCTATAACAAGAAACTCGTCAACACCACCAGTAATGCTCGACATTCTTAAACTTCGTGCTTCTGGGTGACGCTGGCTATTCGTTGAAGCATCGTCTACTGGTAGTTAACAGGCTATTAAATATACAGAGAACTAAGGATCAGGTTTGCGAAGACCAGAGTACCACGAGTCCTATCCCTGCACCTCGTTGGTATTGGTCATTGGTCCGAAAAGCTTAGCCCCTAGTCGATGGATTAATTTTCTCTAGCAAGCTAGTTTAAGGATCGGTAGGTGCAACGTCAGTCTATGAAAATCGCGGTAGGATCGAGATAGAAACTTTTGTCGGCGTCGTTGTGGAAGACGAAGTATGTGAGGTCTAGGAAGGAGGACGGGCCGAAAGAGAGATGGTAAGGGAAACTTGAGGCATTGAAGAAGCTGTGACCGTCATGTCATTGTCCCGGGAAGAGGGTTTATCTACAATATAAGACACTAATTCGAGCTGAAGCCGTGATTCGTTAGTCTCTATTGTACCAGATCTGGTACGTAGGTGGATATCAGTGTTTATACTAACCCATCGAGCGATATGAAGTGTTCATCGCCGCCAGAATATGTAGTAACGCGTTCCACATCAAGCAGTAGCCGTTTCCCCAGAAAGCGTATGGTTGGCCGCTGCAACACTTGGCACCAGATACCCAAGCGCCATATCGACAGCACTATCCGTCCCAAATACAAACAGCCCAAGATCTCCATAGTTTCCAGCCCTCACCCATCCCGCCGGCAAAGCAGTCTCGTCACAGAACGTAATCACCCGCTCCAAGTCCGAAGAAAAGCTGCGATAATCGCCTGGAACGTTTTTCGGCCACGAACCCCCTGGTGTCCATGGTATGGGTGTGGGTAGATATGAACGCGGGAAGCTCTTGATGAGGGCGATTGCAATGGTACAATCCCCAAATGTATAGCGGCGGGGAGTTCGACGTCGACGATATCGTCCAGTGCCGGGGGTTCCGTAGTCACCGAATTCAAAGGTTATGGTGCGGTAGCGGTCCACGTCCACAAGAAACTTGGAGTAAGCTTCCCCACAGTCATTGGCTGAAACAGGGACGAACCAAGCCATGGAGGTGGTGCATTGGATCTGAAAGGGTTCAATTGCGGTTTCGCGCGATGTGTTCGGCGACGATAGAGATGAAAGGCCTTGGGGCTGGGGAGAGGTAGCGCCATGCGCGAGAGGAGAAACGAGGGACATGATAACGAAGATTGTAGTGAGTGGAATCAGCAAGAGCGACAGATGAGACGACGCCATTTTCGTGAGACCAATGGTTCAACTAGAATTACACAAATAGGTAGGTAGCACTGCGAAGTCAAACATATAATGGGAATAACCCTTCGCGTACCTACCTTACCGGGAAATTGAGGACGGCTATATTGGCGCTAGAATCTCCTTTGATCGACTGCTGTATTTGGCGCCTTGCGACAGCACCAGGAGCAAAGTAGAGCCGCACAGATTGGTGAATTATAACCCGTCTACTCACGAAACTTCCTGCTTTCGGATTAGGGTAGGACTGTTGATGCAAAGAGAGCAGAAAGTATAAATCATGAACATGAGAGTGAAACAAAACAAGGCTTGCGGCTTCGTGGTGAACGATGATTTCATGTGGGAGAGAGAACATGCTGAAGACCGCTCATACGAGTAGTACATTGCGTCAAGGGTTCAGCAGAAATAGTCTCGTAGGTGCTCAAGACATAACAACAGGGCCAAAATATTCATTTAAACATTGTTGCTTTCGACCTTGATGAGCATGCTCTATATTAGATCCGGTGCTTGCGATGCGGCAATGCCTGAGGTAGCTTGCCACGTGACACCTCTGGTCACGTGATGGTACCTATCCTTCCAAGTTTAAACTTTCAATATCATCTGCCAACCGATGTTGTTGTAATTCCCTAGCCAGCTTATGAGGGAGACTCAACGAGCAGGACTGTATAATGCTCAACTCATCTGTCTGGGTCATCGTGGCGATTTTGGCATGCCTGGTTCACGCATCAGGCTGAGGTATATACAACCGTACTACGTAGCCTTGCTGCCATGCACGACCCATTCGCTGAACGCGGGGTATGTTCATTTGTTCTACTCATTGTATTTCTAGATTCTCTATTGAGAGTGTCAACAACTGCAACTTAGAGCCGCTGCGCGGAGTCGAGTCATATCTAAGATGGATCAGACAGCGTAACATCATCAATGCCATCAAAGTTTGACCAAACAAGGCTAAAATCAACAGGACCGATCCACTGGTTGCAGCCTTGAGCGACTTCCAAAAGGCATTATCCGTGGAGCAGAAAGCGAAGCTTTTGGCTATCAACACCGCTCCTGATGCTTTCGCTGTCCTTCAGTTTACCTCAGATCTTGATAGGAGCAATGCCAGGCGGAGGAGTCGGTGTGTGGCCGGTCGGCTGCAGAATACTCTTCAAAGTGTACAGCAATTCACGACCATTGTTGATACCTTTGTTTCCTCGAGTCCGACCATCGCAGCTTTAGTGTGGGGGAGTCTGAAAGTTACCATACTCGTAAGTTTGCAGTGCTATGCTTGCTCATCACACGGCTAGTCTTCCTTTACTTGTCCGTTTTCAATATTCTCATGCATGCATTTCGCTTGCAATTGTTCCGTACCCTAATGCTCAAATCAATGCGCTTCCTCTTCTCAACCGCGTCTACTTGATCTTTTAAATGCAGATAACGGTTTAAACTCAGACTCATTTCTATCTGTACATTCCATCGATCGTGAATAAAGCGCTGTACTTGAAGCTATTGTTGTTGCTCTGTCCGAATTAAGCTCAGTACCTGAAATTTGCTTACAACACATAGGCCGCAAGCAATTTTACAACATTTTTTGAAAAGCTATCTGAATGCTTCATGAGGCTGCAGGTCGACTGCCCAAGACTTCTGGAATACCAGGAGCTCTTCGGGGACTCAGTCCGACTTCGAAAGGCATTACGTTCATTATACGCAACCATGATTCGTTTTTGCACAAATGCCTTAGAAGCTTTAGAAAGACCAGGTATGTCGTCCATGTGGTTGGAAAAGCGACTTCACGGTATCCTCGCCTTATAACCCGAGAGACAAAGGGCTTCGCAGCTCTTTCGCCATGCTTGTCAACCATCCCCTCAGATTCTTCTCTTTAATGAAAAACTTGCGGTATCGAAGCTGAAGTATATCGAATTAGGAATCTCACAACTTGCAAGGAGTTTCTGGAATCCTTTCGAAGCGGACTTCAAATCCTGTGCCCATGAACTTCATCGGCTTAACGAGGAGGTGAGAGAGGAGATACGTCTTGCATCATACCAAGCGGTAGAACGAGACCGGCGTCTACAAGTGGCCGAATATCGAACTGCAGCTAAACACAGATTACTTGAAACACTAGTCCATGAAAAGGTGGATAAGTTCGGTAAGGAGGATCGAGACTGGAGAATAGGGGCTCTTAAAAGAAGGTCGAGTAAGCTAATATATCTTGAATACAGTTGCGAATTCTAATCTGAGGCGGTTAGTGGCCCATAAACAGCATCTTCTTGACAAACTTTCGACGTATGACTATAACGCCACTCTAAAAAGAGAGCGAAAGAAACGATATGGATCCACAAGTGAATGGTTGAGCAAGACCTCTGAATACAATTCTTGGCTTGAAGGCAACTCCTCTTGTTTTTGGTTGTCCGGGATTGTTGGATCCGGCAAAACCGTCCTTACAGCGGCCATCTTAGACGAGTTGTTCTATTTCCAGAGTCCCAAAGGCAAACCAATATCCTTTTTCTTTATCCAACATGATGATGCCAAATCCCTCCAAGCTACCACAATTCTAAGGTCTTTGATAAGGCAATGTCTTGGAGTGGACACCCTGCCGGAGGATATCGAAGATCAGCTGCAACACTGTTTCGAGAACGGCTCGCCGGACATGGATCACCTGCTCTCCATAATGAAAAGCCTTTCCGACAAATCCTTGATCGATATTGTTGTTGTTGATGGTTTCGATGAATGCCCTAAGTCTGAACGGGACCTAGTTCTTTCAGCTTTCAAGGTATTGTTGGCCTCTACCGCATCAAGCATCAAACTGTTCGTTTCCAGCCGTCCAGAGATAGGCAGAGAGATGGACAAGAATTTTGTTGCATACCATCACAGGACAATGTCATGTAGGGAAGTCCATGTAGACATTGCGAATTACATCAAATTTTCGATTCGGGAAAAGTTGGTAAAAGAAGATCTTCATGTCGGCGATAAAAATATACTCTCCGAAATAATACAGGCCTTAACTAAAGGAGCTCATGGAATGTAAGTAAGCGAGACACATCCTTTCAGACCACTCGGTTTCTTACCAGCAATACTTTTCTCATGCGTATATCATTATTATGTCTAAATTCTCTATGGTTACCTATCGTCAAATGCGCACTAATCCGCATAGTCTAGGTTTCTATGGTGTTTTTTCCAGATAGAGGACATCTCTAGTCAAACATGCGACAAGGATATCAGAGAAACAATTCAATCCCTACCTAAAGACCTTCCAGAAACCTATGAACGTGCGCTTCATCGCATCCCAAAAGGTGGAAAGGTCGACATCGCGACACGTGTTTTCCGTTTGGTTGCGTGTGCCAAACGTCCTCTGAGCGTTGAAGAACTTCGCGAAGCCATGGCGGTGGAACCTTTCTCTTCAGAAATCAACGAAAGTCGCCTTGTAAACAATATTAACCAGCTGATTCCATGGTGTGCAAGCTTGGTTGTACAGGATGAAGAGGAGCATCTCGTGCAATTCGCTCATCATTCAGTAAGAGATTTCCTTCTTTCTACACCAAACAAGGCTATCCTTTTACCATTCCATTTCCAGCTTCGAAAAGCCAACTGTGAACTGGCCGAAATTTGCGTGACCTACCTCAGCTTCGACGTCTTCAAGAAACAAGTAGCCACAGTCCCTCAAACTCGAGTACCTGTTGCGCCTTTCAAGCCCAAGTCTATCATCAAGACTTCAGTTTTCGCGTCCAAAAGCTCGATCATATACCAATCATGGCTAAAACTCGAAAAGTTTCTTGGGGATCGATCCGTTCATAACGCTGACGCTTGGCGGGAACTCTACTCCCCGAAGGGAGATTCGGGTTCTGGATTAGTTCAGGATCTACAATGCTATCATGTATTCCTTGCTTATGCTAGTGAGTATTGGCTTGCCCATACGACTAGCCTCACGCATGAAGATGGGGTTTTATGGTTCATGTGGAAACGTCTTGTACTTGCTGGGGAGAGCGTCGCTGCAAGGCCTTGGACACCTAACCAATGGTCGTCCAGCAACGATATCGTGAAACAGTACATCGTCGAACAAGATCACTGGGCATTGGCAATATTATTGCAGGATTGTGGTTGCTCATTGACAGCAACGCAAAGAGGAAGTCTCATACTTTCAGCAGCCTGCGACGGATCTGATCAACTCATTGCTACTCTTATCACCGGCTCGGACCGCCTTGCTCTGCTTGCTTTGGATGAAGCAATACGGACCGCAGAACAATATAAACTTACCAGGGTGGTCGAACGACTTTTGCTAGTCAGAGTTCAGATTAAATACGTTGTTACTGGCACGCTTCAAACGCGGAAAAAACGCACCCAACAATACACAGTCAATGCTCATGGCCAAGATGTCGATGTGAACCAAAATACCTCCCTTGGCATAAATGTGGAAAAGTCAATTGCGGTCGAAAGGCTTACTGATGATTTTGAACAAGCTCTTCGTGGGTCCGCAGCAAGCGGAGACTTGGCAACGGTGGTAGGCCTGCTTAATCACGACCTTCGCTTAGACAACGTCTATGTCAATGCTGCACTACATGCCGCAGCGCAAAATGGACAACTAAGGATAGTGGAGAAGTTGCTGAACCCGGAGGCTGGTACTAATGGCATAAGTTCATTTGGCCAGATTGCGCTATACATTGCAGCACAATACGAACATCTAGATGCGGTCCAGACATTCATCAAAGCTGGCATCAAGGTAGCCCCCATTGGTCCCTACGGCGAGAACGCCCTCCACGCTGCAGCAAGGAATGGGAATTTGGAAATCGTATACGAGTTACTAAAATCCAACATCGATGTAAACCAAATAACGAAGAATGGCTTCCAGGTTTCTGACACCATGTCAATGCGAGCCTTGGTACGGGCTACAATCGCAGATACTGTGAAGAGCTCGACTTTCGTTGATGGTTGTACTGCACTACACCTCGCCGCTGAACATGGACATCTGGAGATATTGAAGTGTCTTCTTGAGGCTGGGGCGGACTGTGAGATACTAGCATACAATGGCGACGGATTCTTTCTGGCGGAGGGTCTAGCGCTACGTCAAGGACACAAGGAGGCAGCGACCTTGCTTAAGTACTGCAGGGCTAAATTATAAGTTACAGTTGAGAAGGTTAATGTCCCTGTGACATTGAAGTCTGGAAGAAATCTTAGCCGCCAACGGAATACTCGCCCATATGCGCCGTCTCCTGGCCTCATCGTCTTCCACTGAACCCTCTGATTTTCCGCTCCCAACCACATCCTCAAAATACACCGTCAATAGGTCTTCTACTTCCTTGAACGCCACCGCTTTGAGTGCCTTGTGCGTTGCACAATCCTCGTCATGGTACTACATATCCTTTAGGTTTCAACGAATTCTGTCTTAGCAGTCACGGTATAGCCTTGAGCACGAACGTCTGGGACTATCGCACCAGCTTCTACGGAGATACTGGTAGGGCTTTTCAAGTACTAGGAGTGCAGAAACGGAGCAAAAACAGTCCGCTACTTGGGTTCTTTCTACTTAGAGCAAAGGAAAATGATCTGCTGCTACTAAGAGTCTAGGTGGATTTCGTTTGAAGCGACAAGACTATTCTCAGAGCTGTATTCTGCAAACTCTGATACTCTGCAAGGACTGGGGGAGTATCTTCAAATTTTAGGGATCTTCAAGGGAGTAATGCGCTGGATAGTCATCTTGTGAGTGAAGAATAGACCCTTGTTGACTAGTTGCAGATTTTATCGCTGTATTGAAAACAACATGATTGGTGGTGAGATTCTGGGATCGAGGAATAGATAGAAGGGATGATGAAATTTGCACAGGATGAATAACCTTGCAAGAGAATTCTCCATATCGTGAAGTTCAGTCACAACCGCGTCTTTGCTTCATTCATTCACTTCATGTACTCAGTCGCCTAGATGGAAAAAAGTACTTGACATCTTCGAGCGACTTCTGAGACAAGTTTGATCCTGAAGATCGTCAGGAATTACCGGGTTTGGTCGAGCAAATATATGTATTTATAATTCAAAACGAAGACGATGCCCGCTAGTGGTCCAGATTTCTCAGAGGTGTTTGTGCCGAACGATGACTTTCTCTATGTAAGCGAATAAGTACCTATTGAATTGATTGAGATATAAGACAGCAGTTTTATACGATTTCTGCTGAATTAGACCTGTGTAGAATCATCTCTTATACGCAAACACCCCTTATACTAGAGCCACATCTTATATCTCAATTAACTCGGTATGGGATTAAAGAAAGAGTCGGTCAGTGGAAAAAGCAGTACTTGCCGAAACCCAAAAGGGATGAGGGTTGAAACAGGCGGGTGTCCCACCTATATAGCTCATACTCGTAGTTCTTTCAACAGGGGACTTGCTGGGTGGCTGCGCCTCCACGCGGGTAGCAAGCGCACGCCGCGGAAATAGATCCCCCCTCAATCTTTACATCGTCTTAACTTCAGATATTTTTCATTGCGATGATGAGCATAACAGATAGGATCAAACTATCAAATCATCCAACAACGCTGTCAACCTCTCCTTGGGATAAACAACAAACTTGACATGATTTGGCAAAAGCCGAGCTTCGCGGTGCCGCTTCTTCTCGTACCCGCGTGGTGCCCCCATGCTCCCTGCTAGAGATTGCTTAGCCAAATACTACAGTACGTTAAACCTCCTATTCGAGTTTAACATTTCCCGAGCTCGTCGATAGCCCCCATTCTAACTGGCGCGACAATCGAAGAGATCTAGATCTGTAGATCTACTTGTTTCGAATTACTCATTCTAGATGCGGATGTTTAGTTGAAGAATCTTGATCCACATGAGTCAACTTCCGTCGAGGAATGTGGTTGATGCCTTCTCAGCCTCTGTCTCGAAAATTTGGAGATGATCTTGCTCTGTTGCACAGACGGCGGAATCAAGCCTTGTACGCTGCCTTGAACAGGGCTCACATACATATGAGCCTCCCTGTTCACATGCGTTTTTACTGTACGGAATGCGCTATGCCACTTTGAATCTATTCTTTATCCGACGGTGTGCCGTTTCTGTCTCTTTCGCGGCCTTGCACTGCTGAGAGATTTGTACGCTCTAGCACACTGGCCTGACAGGAAAGCCAGTTGCCTTGTTTGACCCAAACTTACCATATAGTACGTCTTAGCCACATTCAACCGCCATAGCGGCAGCACGCTTCTGCTCCACATATATATAATGGCGTTCTGTTCCTGCTTTCATTCGTCCCTCGGTTTCGTATCGCTAAACTCCAGTGAATTTGACGCTCAAGATGCTTTGCCTGTCAAAGTCGAGCTTCTTGCTTACCTTACTATTGTACATTAACCCGGGTTATACCAGATCCACCGCACCAATACCGGCCGCAAATGCAGAGCCTGTATACGTCCCCGGTACCGAACTATTATATCCACAACCATCAGTAGCAGGGCCGGTCAGCGAAACCTACAACACGAAACAGTGGCTCACCAAAGTCACGATCGGGACGCAAACGTTCAATTTGATCTTAGATACCGGGTCTTCAGACTTGTAAGCGTGTAATCTCTAAGCTTCGGAGGAAGGCTTGGCTGACCGGATCCACCGAGGTAGATGGGTATACGGACCAAATGTTCAGTACGCTGAGGGCGTAAATGTCCCTACCATCGCCCCCCATGACACCTACACTTGTGTCCCTGATGGTTTCGCAGGCACCGATTGCTCAAATGCAGGCACCTTCGACATCTCATACTCAGGACCCGGATTTGGAGCCTCCGGATATTTTGTCCACGACCACGTCAATGTTGCTGGTGCGGTTGTGCGAGGCATGCCGATCGACGTCGCGACGAGAGTTGGGAATATATCGCAGTTCCAGATCGACGGCATACTTGGCATGGGGTTCAAGGGCATCAGTAAAGGTGCTCAACCTTCCCAGAGTCATAGATGACCTGCGTTTAACGTCTCTGTTATAGCAAACCCGCCACAGTCCTCGTTTATGGAAATTCTGATGCCCCAATTAACTGAAAAATTGTTCACTGTCGACCTTGTGCCCACCGTCGGCGGAAACGTGGCCAATATTGAATTCGGCTATATCAATCGCACAAAGGCCAACGGTGGCTTGTCCACAACTCCTGTCAATAACAAAGACGGTAGCTGGAAGGTCGACAACATCAGCTTCATCATCGGCGATCCAAGCTACCCACCTGTTGATCTGAAGCCCAACGTACCATTCACACAGAGCATGTTATTTGGTACGTTACACCTACCCTGATTACCAGATCCGTTCATCACTTGAGGTCGAAATTAACGTCTTGCTGAATAGACACTGGAGGATCCAACTATATCGATGTTGATGCTCGGGTGTCTCAAGCCTACTACCACCAAATCCCGGGATCAATCCCTTCGAACAGCAGCGCAGGCGGTATAAGTTACAGCTTTCCCTGCAATGCCATCCTCCCAGACCTTACCCTGAAAATCGGAAATGGTACAGCCATCTACCGGGCTAAACTATTGACCTTTAATAATCCAGATTCGAAAAACAGTAAGCCCTTATCCATTCAATTTCGCCTGATACATCTTTCTTCCCATTTCCCTTGTCCTTCTCTAAGCTAGAGCTAACACTATACACCCAAAGTGTGCACAGGCCCTCTGATATCATCGTCAACGGTTGAAGGAGCAGTCGGGAACATGGGTGGGCCGTTTTTCGCATACCATTTCGTGGTGTACAACCCCGGGGTCCCAGAAATTTCGTATGCGCCGTGGAATGGCACTTATGGATCTTCCACTCCATGAGCGGGAAAGCGTTCATTCGACCTGTCTGTATCTAACCAGCTGCGACCAAGTTGTTTTTTCTTCATATCTTAAAGCATTTATGGATCGGCAAAGCTGTAGACCTGCAGAGAAACGTTTTTAGTCTGTCCCGCTATGGCGATGAATCTGACGACTGTCGCTCAACGAATATATATCCTTGCGGATTCGCATATCGTTCTTTGAGTTATTCGCAAAGTTCATCTCCACTTTCATTCCACTGCATCCATTCGATTGAAGCGATCTTTAACTTCCGCTTTTCTTCACCATCTTTCATCAGATTATCATGTATCTTACACTCTAGTCTTTTCTTCTGTCGCTGCTACGTCATTAGCTTCGTCTCTGGCTTTAATTCGATCGTCGTGTGTCTTATACTCTGTTCTTTTCTTCACACTCTGCTATGTCATGGAGGTTGGTGGTATTTTACGGTGCCTAGGCATATCACAGTACTACAATTGCCCCGAAAATCTTCAACACTGCTTTGTCCCAAGCGTTTGAATCATGCAGCGATGGAATCAGCTAGTACTCCGACCGCCACTGCTTCTGGCGTTGCCTCTGTTCAAATGTTGGGAATAGGGGAGTTGGTAACCTCCGCTTCATAGGGCTGGTAGGGCTGGGGCCCGCTAGTAGAGTTTTCACCTTCCACCTCCTAGATAGCCTCCTAACAGCAACAACCAAAATATCAAGATGCCCCCATATGACCTCGTATTCCAACAGACCTGGGTCATTGATGCCAGACCGGCCCGGATTTGGGGAATGGCCGCCACTACGAGTGGCAAGTTTTGTTTGTAGAGCTGACATCTTCAGCGTCTTGGAAACATCTTGCGCCGATGCTGGGGGTACGATGTAGGTTCGAGACCTCCAGCATGCTTCAGACCTTCATCATGAGGTTAGCTTCTAGTAGTTTTAAGCGCTCAAGACAAGCAACCAATTGCCATTGAAGCGTGCTCTTATTCACACGTGTTTTATCCGCCGAATCCGCTCCAAGCGCTCGTTATCCTGGCTGACATGCGGAGGCAATCAGGCCAGAAAGAACAAGGGACTGCATGTGGTTTCTGTCCTTTCTGTCACACTTGATCGGAGATAAAGTATAAATCCCGATCTCAGAGGACTGAGCTTATGTAGAACTAAGTCGGCAACCCCCCACTACCTACCTTACCACTGTTGTCACTTTGGCTGTCGCCTATCTTAGCCACCCTCGGAATCTTTTCCACTCTCTTATGACGTCCCATGAGGGCAAGAATCGAAGGACGCTTGTGGAGAGAATAGCAACCGCCGAAAGCGAAGAGGCCCCTCGCAACAATTCACTGGCTCATCAGTACGGTGGTAATCACAAGTCTGGCTGGCTGGCCCATCTCCCAGACTCATGGCTACCGTACGTGCAATTAGCACGCCTACACCCGCCCGCCGGTCTCTTCCTTATCTACTTTCCCCACATCTTCGGCACCCTCCATGTCGCCATCCTCCAGCGGTCTCCGCTTCCTCGCCTGCTCCAATCTAGTGCCACGATGCTCGGTGCCAGCTTCTTCGTCTCCAATGCCATTCACATCTGGAACGACCTCATTGACGCGCCCTTGGATGCGCTCGTCGAGCGGACGCGCAACCGGCCTATCCCACGGGGGGCCATGTCACCTTTCGCCGCTTTGGTGTTCGCGGCCACTCAGGCCGTTGGGGCTGCGCTATTCCTGCCGTATCTACCGTATCGCACTCTTCACAATGCTCTCTACGCCCTCCCCAGCATAATCGGTTGGACATATTACCCTTGGGCAAAACGGCACACCAACTTCCCGCAAGTTGTCCTCGAGTTCTGCCTCGCTTGGGGCGTCATCATGGGATCGCTAGCCATTGGTTTGAAGCCTTTTACCATTGGGGTGCGAGGCTACGGCTCAGAACCCGGCGTAGAACACTCAATGCTATGTCTCTTCCCAGCGAGTAGTCTCTGGACGGTGATATATGACACCATCTACGCCCACCAAGACTTGAAGGATGATATCGATGCGGGAATCAAGAGCCTGGCGGTCTGGTCCCGTGACGGGACCAAGTTCTTGTTGTGGCGGCTTCTCGCCTTGATGGCTGCGCTTTTGATTGCATGCGAGAGGCTCAGTGAGATGAGTACTGTTTACTACCTCGTTGCTGTCGGCGGGGCGACCATGTCGCTTGGATTGATGATTGCAAATGTTGACCTGAAGAGTACCGAGAGCTGTTGGTGGTGGTTTGGCAACGGCTTCTGGTTTCCGGGGGGTTCCATTGCTGGAGGCCTGCTTATCGAGTACTTATACAGTGTCAAGCCTGTTTTATAGTCAGTAGTAGTACATACGAGTGAAAGTATCTTCGTTAATTAATTCTTTGTCCACAAATTTTGATATCTTTTTACATTATACTCTTATCAGATTGATACAAAGATTATCAGATTGAGCCGAGATCAAACCAAGACTAACCCACGTAATCTTTACTTAGTATTATTACCTGTAAGACATCATTAATTCATGGTAGTGCAATACCTCTCATACGTGTACTTCTTTCTTCCAAAGAAGCAGACATCACGCCAATACCCAGCCGAGCGGGTGCGCAACAAGGCTCTCTAACAGGATCAGTTGCGTCAATGTAGAGTTCAATACCGTAAGATGTACTACTGTATATTTGTGGAGAAAGCTGAGCCAAGTACGAACGTCAAGGTGTAGGAGCACAATAGATGGTACTACTTTACTGTATGCCTAAGGTAAGGTACCTCAGCAAGAGCTACAAGCAGAAAGAGACCAGTGGGATGGGTACTGCCTTAGGTATAACAAGCAAGCCAGAGAGTGGCACATGCTTGTTCTCCTAATGCAGTCTTTTGATCGAACGGTAAGCTGCAAGTCCCCTGTTCCTCATTTCTGGATGACTGAAAGCGCACTTTTCACTTCCATGGGCTCCTTCCTGCTACTTCTCGGTCATGCTGTAACCAAAAATGCACTTTCACATCATTACGAACCTCACTCTCATATTTCCAACTTCCTCCCACTCATACTGTCACGCCCTCGTACGTCAAGCTGCATCATGACGGGCACCATCATCATCATTCGAGCAAACGGTTCCCTTGCCATTCCAGCTGTCCAGTACCTTCTTACCAAGTATCCCGATTACACCGTCGTTCTGACCATTCAAAATGCCTTAGAGATCGATGTGAACACGAAGAAGCTGCGTGACAGTCGTACCCAGTATCCAACGTCAAAATCTCAATCTCTTCCTCTTTGTTGTCCTGGTCCTATACAGTATACTTACAATCGCGGGTTGCTCTCTGCTGTCACGTTTACAAGCCTAGCTTAAGGTAACGTTCGAATGTAGGGTTAGGGCTAAACAGCAGTACACTCGTACCTTAGTTTACCTGCGCACGCTAGCATTAGTGTGGCCTTAGATCCTCTACTCGTACTGGGTTAAACTTGCCGAGGTTAATCGACAAACGATGACGTTCTGGACCATAGCAAAGTCGACTTGCAACCTTGGATGTTTCAATCCTACTGGAACCTCCCAATCGCCCCATCATGTATTCATCTCACCTCTACTCTATATTCTCTTCTTTCGTCTCCCTATCTCGTCCCCTAACGCAATGGACACCAGCCCCACCGCCCTAATCCGAGTCCTCGTTCCTCAAGTACCACTTCTTCTCAAAACAGCACTATGGCATTCCCTCTGGCTCTCTCCTACATCTGCGAAATGGGATCTGAAGACCGAACTCACTATTCGTTTTATAAGCGCCCTTCTCGACTCCCCAACCCCGATCCCAGTCTCGAAACAGCAGCGATTCAGCATAAAAGATCCAGGCATCAAGGGGAACATGTGGATATCGAAGGTTACATTACCGAGACCAGAAGAAAATGATTTGCGGGATGTTCTTGTTAAAGCCGTCGAAGACATGCACGAGGGAGGCAAAAAATACACAATCCCAGACATCAGCCCCGTAGAAGCTGAATGGACAGGTTATCGCTCTAGCGTTCACTCAAACCGTCGCCGTCCCGACCTCTCAGAGGCCCAGCACTATGAGAAACTTATGTTTGAAGTCTCCAGTCCGACCACTATCCTCTACTTTCACGGTGGCGCCTATTTCCTATGCGATCCCTCTTCCCACCGTTCTACGACTGCCAAACTTGCACATCTTACTCGGGGCCGCTGCTTCTCTGTTCGCTACCGCCTTTCCCCACAAGCAGCCTTCCCTGCAGCCCTCCTCGATGCGCTCCTTGCTTATCTCTCTCTTCTTTACCCGCCCCCTGGTTCCCTGCACGAGCCAGTCCCCCCTTCCAACATCGTCTTCGCAGGCGACTCTGCGGGCGCCAATCTCTGCATGTCTCTTCTCCAGCTCATTCTACAGATCAACCGCACTTCGCCATCGACAACCCGTTTCCACGATCATACAGTCGACATTCCACTCCCAGCAGGCGTAGCTACACATTCACCATGGATGGACATGACCCGCTGTATGCCATCTATCTCTGATAACGTACACTACGACTACCTCCCTCCTCCCATTACCCGGGAAAAGGCGGCTAATTTCCCGCATTGCGAGATCTGGCCTACGGATCCTCCACGTGGAGATCTGTACTGTGATATTAGTATGCTGTGTCACCCACTTGTGTCGCCTATTGCTGCCAAGGATTGGACGGGGAGTTGTCCGCTGTGGATGGGGTATGGAGAGGAGATGCTAGTGGACGAGGGGAAGGTGGTTGCATCGAAGGCGGCGAAGCAGGGGGTCCCTGTGGTATGGGAGCAATGGGAAGCGATGCCACATTGTTTTGCCATGCTCTTAGAGGGACTGGAAGCGGGAAAGAGGGTTTTCAAAGATTGGGCTGCTTTTTGCGATGCCGTTGGTGGCGGTATGAGTGAGAAAATGGAGACAAGAGGGACATGGTTTGCGGCCAGGACTGGAAAGGAGAAGGAGATGGATGTTCAGGCTCTCGGTCTTTGGGGGGAAGAAGACCTGAAGGAGAAAATGGATATGGCGAGGGAGGCTCGGATTGAGGGGAAAGAAGGGGAGGCGAAGATACTGCCTCAACCCAACATATAGACCGTGCATAGTCGGCAGCGGTAGGCTCGACCCATGTTTTGTCGCGTTGGTTCCATCTTCATATGTCAACTCTTGACGAAGGCCGGCTTGGAGCAAGCTCGGTAGCGATGAAGATTCGTGATCGTACTCCTTTTTGCTCAACGCTCGGGAAAAGGAAAAGTTAGAATGGTCTTGTACCGCCATGTTCAGAAATCTATATTTCCAGTGGCTTTTCCAACGTCCATTGCTTATAAGAGCATTTGCTTGACAATCGTCGCCTTAGCAAAGCAACTCGAGGCCAGAACTGGCAATGGGCAACTCAATAAGCTGAAGAATATGTTTCTTTCCTTGATTCTAAATCTACAACCAGAGTGTGTGCGAATTTATCTCGACGCAGTTGATGATTGCCGCCACAGACCAAACTCGGGCGGTCGTAACATACTTGGAGGTGGTTCTAAATGCAGAGAATACTACTCCACGCGGTTTTCTCTTGGGCAAACACCACCCCCATATCAGCACCCAAGGAACAGAAATTGCTCTAAGGGATCTAACAATACCGATATCAGAATGGAAGTTGAGGCTCACCTACCTCGGGACTGTTGATGGTCCAAGCTCTAGGATGATAGTACAGAATATCAAGTCAGACCATGATGAAACATGCTGTAGATACCTGAATAGGATTGTTCCAAAAAATGTTCATATTTTGGTTGATTCGTCAACCAACAGACCATTGACGAAAGAAGTGAGCCACTCCATCCGGCGGAAGTGGTGTCCTTGCTTCTATTTTAACCTGGACGGATTGCGGACAGCGATGCTCGTTGGTGATCTGTGAACCATGATGCAATGGAAAGGGCAATCCGGACTGATTCTGGTGGATTGCTAGAAGTCAAGGCTTCTGCGAAACTCCGTTCTCGGGCTTATGTACAGTATATTCACGAGTCTGTGGAAGACTACTTCTATGAGTCGAAGACTCGTGGGGTGTTCTCCACATCGTCACGTTTAGGACAAACGGGGTATGACAACCGCCAGCTTGCGAATTTCTGCATTGGGTGTCTTTTTAAAATTCCTATTTCTCATAATAAACCACTCACGAAATGATTTTCTGTCTCCTGTCGCTGAATATAGCAGCTTTGATATATGAAGCTCTGGGGTCCGTGTCTACGGAAGGACTTTCGGCACTAAAGTCTTCTGACGCACACCTTGGAGTCTCGACCTAACCCATTGGTCTTCGGTAGCAACACTTAGGTTCAATCAACCCACAATTCCTTCTATTTGACTCGACCTAACTCCGTGGCTTTAGCAAGAACGATTCGGCTCGAATGGCCATGACCTATGGATTACTCCGAAGAGGTTTCAGAGGAGCCGAAGGAATCTAAGGTACACCACACGTTGCTTTGGTTGCTAAGCCGATCATACTCCTTGTACTTTTCGAACTCTTGCGGATTTTTCGACGTATACAGCTTTTTGTTTGAACAGTGAAGCTGACTCTGGGAATGAATGCAAAGGATCGCCCTGCAGAGTGGGTGTTTAGAGGAACAAAATCAACGTGCAAGCTTGTTCGTCTGGCTTATCCGTATTGTTTCGAAAATCTAGCCAAATTAGACTGAGGGTTCGAGCACACAAAGCGAATGCCCCTCCTCCATACGGTTTCAGCTCTTGCACAGGTTTAGTCTATCACACAGCACGGTGGCTGTGTGCGATAAGTCACAAGAAGCGAAAGGGTATAGATGTAAGCAATCCAAATGGCTGTTGTATTCCAGATATCATTCAAACCTACCAGGTGGCCAAAGAAGCGTCCACCCATATTCAAGAAGCCGGTTGCAGAAGCCCAGGCGCAGCAGCATATACTATTGCAACCAGCCCGAGAAACTCATAACCAAAGGACAAGATAACCCTAGGATGCCTAATATAAGGCATCTCCTATCAAGGATTTCAATTCTCTTCAGACGCCGACGTCAATGCCTACCAGCAGAGGTCCGAACTGAGATGACTGACCAGGAATCAACCTCTTTTTATACCCTCTTTGACTGGATCTTCGAGCTTTCATGGGTAACTTCCCTTAAGAGTTCATTGAAAATCTATCAAGTTTACCTAACGGCGTCATCGTCGTGCCCACTTAGCCACATAGAGTCCTGTCTTTCTAGCAAGACTTCCTAGGCCAAGAATAATCGGAACGCTGATTCTTCGACAACAACTTATCCAAAATATGACTGTATGTTAAAACGAGGTACTTGCAACGTCTACTTCTTTTCCCAGAGCGTTCGCTCATCAACTTCAAACTCTCGACAATTCGAAGATTTTATCGACACTTTAACTACCCAGTGAATATTGCAAAGTTTAGAAAGTTTCGACTGTGAAGACCGTCTAACAAGTTCTTTTTCTATCAGTCCGACTGCAATTTCGATGATGAGCAGCTTGATGACCAGTACCGACAGTCGAAATAGTCATCTTTGATACTTCAAGTTAGATATTCATAAAGATCATCATGTTGAAATTTCCGAAGTATGATAATGGAATATGTTGACCGAGAAATGCCAGTCAACCGCTGAGCCTTCAGATTGGCGGTTATTAAACTTCTGGACATCGCGAGGAGCCAAACTGTCGCAAAAGTGTACGAAACTAGAGGGAGAAGCAACGATTGGCCGGCATGCCACTAATGGATGTATCTTAGCCCGAACCAAGCCGCAGAATTTTCCATTGTCGGTCCTGCTGCGCTGCAAATCACACCTGTGTTGTGCATTAGCATGTATACAAATAGGGTGCACTTCCTAGCACCACCTTTTCGCCGTTTAGGATTCTGGGATTACTACTTCATATCTACAGTAATTGGAAGATTCTGCTTTTTAGATATGGATAGCTCCGAGACTTGGGTTGACTGAGTCAAACAATCCAGAACAACGTCGTGGCACCTTCGAACTTGTATCAACCTGCATTGGAACCATCATTCTCTGCACCTGAACGGCTGTCCATCACGATGTTTCCATAGCAGGGGAACCATATCCCTCCTCGCACAAAGTGATGTGGATGTTTGGGGCTATTCTAGCGCCGGAGCTCGTAACGGCTTGGGCTCTCTATCAGTACTTTGAGGCGAGGAGTTGTACTCTGTGGATGCACCAACAAGGCATTCCCTAGACGATCAATCACAATTTTCTCTGATTATGGGAGGATTCACCTACGATTCCGGGAGCGCACATACAGGCCCTGGAGGTCAACCAGCCATCAGAATCCTGCTGGTATCAGATCTACTTTATGTACTTTCATCTTGGCGTGCAGGCTTTGATGCTATCACAGCGAAGTAGATCGACGACAGGAGCAAAGCAGACACTTTGGCAAAGGTTCTCACCTGTTTTCAAGCGGCTCATCTTGTGGTTCGGTTCCTCGCGCGGGTAGGTCAGCGCTTACCGCCGGATATATTCTCTGAACAATATTAAGCTACTACTTCTGAAGAGATAATGCCTGAACCTCCTATTTTGCGATTCAGACCACCCTCCTTGATGGTTGCTTGTGGTTATTACAGCTGACTGTGCCGCCAACGGCCTTTTAATGCAAACCTTCCCACCCAGATTCCCAATCGCACAATATGGGATTCAAATTTTGGTCCCCTTTTCAACCCACCCAGCAGCTTGGACGCGCCAAAGACTGATTCAACCAAGCTTCGATCACTCCATTCTTCCAAAACCGATTAGGTTGTTCTAGGCACCTTCAATATTGCTGCCATCGCATTTGGAGCGATCCATGTAACCCTCTAGAATTCCGCCACATTTGCCACCTCGCTTGAACGCTCCCGATGACGAGGAGCGAGCTTCGCCATGATGATAGTCCCGGCTTTAGAGATGATGATATTGGTATTCGCTGCCGCTTTCCAAACGCAATGTACCTCGTCGTTTTCGTCCACATCTAGAGGCCTCTGGAAACTCAGAGGCACGTGGTACTTATGGAAGTCGGAATGGGAATATCCAGGAAATTCTCTCCTTGGGTTTACCCTGCATACTTTGGGAAGCTTTTGTTTACCGCTCGATGTTTGTCCCAGCCTGCATCTGCATATTTGTGCTCGCTTTCTACGGGCTACACTCTGTCCTCAAAGAGGTTTACGCTGGGGTAAAGTGGGTAAAGTTTAACCCTCATCTGTCTTTAGTCTAGAAGTGGGAGCAGCACCTATATGTGTTATCTTCACACACATTATCGAATTTCTGTCATCGAGATAGTCAATTTCAGCTTGCTTCGTTGATTCGTTTGAGGGTATGACTTCGCCAATGTGAGATACCGAGAAAGGTTATCCAATCGTCATATATCAATCTGTCTGTTCGACAAAGGGTCATCAGAAATATCTTTACAGTCTGATAGTTGGCAGTGCCCACAGAAGCTCAGCCGACGCATCAAGCTAGTATCGATGCATCATCCTAAGAGGCAGAGACTGGCCCTTCGGAGGCTGCTAGTAAACTTTTTTATGGAAAGCAGATTAGCATACACATTCCCAAGCAGTGATCCGGACGTCCTAATGGTAGCATACAGACTCTCTACTCATGACGGCGGCCTTTTTACGGGCGGCTTCCATGGTCATTCTCATTTCTTTTGCCGTCCATATCTAACCCTTTCGTCGTCACGACCGAAACACTCAATCGCCACAACAGTAAGCTACAGCTCCTGCCATATCTCACACGCTGAGTGCGAAAGTACGTCAATCATTCGCGCATGATGGCTGAGCGTGTGGAAAGCTAGCATAAAGCAGTATCGATAACTCAGACCGAGTTGTACAGTGTCTAGATCACATTGTGATTAAGAATAAAATTGAGTTGAGTGATTCGTTTTCCAGAAACCAAGATAATGGCAGCCCATGTGCAGAAAAGCTGATAATTCTCGGCTGTTGGAAAGAAGAACGAATTTGATGTGTCGTGACTGATCATATAGAACATAAGTATATCAGGCTTCATCCCCCGTGCCTACCGAAAGATTTGGATAAGAGATAAGAACGAGGGCTGCTTCAACGGTCAGAGCTTTGAAGGAAAAAATAAGACAGCGGATCACAAGAACTCTATCAAAATCCAAAGAAAACTCACAAATCCCCTCCCACCAAACCCTTACGTTTCCACATCACCACCCTCCCAACCATACCACCCACCCCACCTCCCTCAACCCCCCCTTTCATCCCCACCTCCCTTGTATACGTAAACAACCAAAAAAACTCCCCAACCCCTCTCTACGCACAAATCCGCACCCTGGTCTTTGCAAACAGAAACACCACGGGCTGCTCGCGAGATTCAACTGATATTCTTTGAATTTGAAATTTGAGACATTGATGGATAATGTTCATTTCTGCGACGTCAAGCATGCGATGAAGCCGCTTCACTGTCTTTGCAGCAATACCACAGACAGCGCCACAACTCCCAACCCACCCCACCCAACCCTCTCACTTCCCTCCCCCACCATCCTCACCCCGCCTCCCACTACCTTCACCACCGCACCCCCTTTGCACCTTTCTTCCGAAATCAAAGTCTTCCCGCACTTTTTCGATGGCTCAATGCACTCGCTCGCTGAGTTGCGGATTGCGCACTAGATTTGTGCTTTGAACGTAGCTGGTAGGTTGGTGGGTGTGTTGGACGTGTTGGATGTGTCTTGGTGAGGGGGTGGTTGTGTGAAAAGGGGAGGGGTAATGGGGCTTGAGAAGGGGTGGAAGTAGGAGGGTGGTGCGAGATGGTGAGAGGTGGTGAGAGATGGTGTAAGGGGGGAGAGGTTAGGGAACGAAAGAAAGCCAATTCGATTCGGCTCAGAGAAGTAAGTCAAGGCCATTTACCTAAAAAGGAAAAAAAGTCACACACACACAAAAGCTTTTATCTATTTCCAACCAACACAACACAACACAACACAAAACACGCACTGAGGGCGAAAAATGAAAAAGAGTATGAACGAGCTTGAAATTATGGGATTAGAATTTTAAAAAAAAAAAAAAGACGAGAAATTCAAGTCGGTTGGTACAGAAGCGTAGATGAGATCAATGTATATTACCTGAATTTTATTAAAACCAGCCATTTCCACTTTCTTCCTACTTCTCCTCCCTCTCTCCCTCTCCCCCTCACGCCCCCTCAAACCTACCCTCACC
>JAABUO010000663.1_pt1 | contig 58281 bp, 75 predicted proteins | sample 5559291 | NCBI WGS metagenome assembly JAABUO01 (sample SAMN10711878, study PRJNA513372) | rock metagenome | isolation source: Antarctica rocks | place: Antarctica: Victoria Land, Finger Mt sud | reverse complement strand
CAGTGTGCGAGACAGGCGACCAAGCAACGGGCCTGGGCTGGGGAGGCTGCTTGGCGCCTGCTTGCACCCGCTAAAGTTGGCAGGGCGAACCCGGGCCGGCAGCTCGCCATGGGCGGCCAGATAAGCAAGATGACGCTGCCGCCGGCCGACAAGGTGGAGGACGCGCCCTACGAGCTGCGGAAGAACAGGTACAGCAACGCGCCACTGGACGGCGCTGCTGATGCAGGAGCTGCCTGGCCAGGCGCGGCGCTGAGTGCGCAGCACTGCACCTGCAGGGCGCCGCGGCTGACCGGCCTGGCGCTGCGCCTGTTCGTGCCGTTCATCGAGTCGCCGTTCAGCTCGCCGCTGTACGCCAAGCTGTTGCGCGATAGCGGCATCCCCCAGGTGCGCGGCCGCAGGCACCCCTTGCGAAACGCAGCCCAACCTCCTCAGAGCTGCCGTGGCCACGGCGGACAGGCCGCCTGTGCCCGGGGACCGCTTGCAGCACAAGGCAGGGACGGTCGCAGGGCACGCGCCGCGAGCTCGCACTGCAGCCAGGCTGTGCAGGGCGCTGCAGGCGCCCGGCGCGGCCCTCCACGGCTCTGCCACGGCAGGGCGGGCGATGGCGAGGCCGGGGCATGTCGGGCGCGCAGGCCGTGCGCGACATCAGCGTGCCCGAGGTGCCCACCTTCCTGCCGGCCTGGGAGCACCGCAGCGCGGCGCAGGCGCAGGCGGCGGGTGACGCGGACGTCGAGGACCTGGCGCCGCGGCAGCGCGTGGACGCCGCCGCGCAGGCCGTGCCGGGCGCGCCCCCGGCCCTGCCTGCGGACGCGCGGCCAGAGTCCGTGGCCGGCCTGGCCGCGCCGCTGCCCAGGCCGCCCCGGGTGCATAGTGGGCACGTGCCGAGCTTGTCTGTGGCCATGCTTGGCACAGTGGCGGGCACGGCCGGCTGAGGGCCTGCCCTGTCCTGTTGGTCCCCCGGCGCTCGAGTGGTCGAGCCCTCAGCTTCCGCTTCGCTGACACACAGTGGGACTCCTGGCACGACTCTGCCCGACCACAAATTCTGCACACCTTGCTGCCTTTCGTGTGCAGACAGGCAGCAGCACTGCCGGCCCAGACTCGGCAGGACTGCAAAGCCGCCGGCGCGGCGGGTGATTGATAGTTGATATTTCTGGCGCCCGCAGGCTTTGCGGACAAGCTGGCCGGGCAGCTGGGCGGCGAGGGCCGCGGGTGCGCGGGGCGCCACTCGGCCGCGGACTACCACCGCGCGTACATTGCCGGCGCCGTCACGCCGTCGCAGGCGCGCTTGCCCTAAACCTGAAGTAACCCACACGGCTCGGCCGGCGTTGTCCGCCGGGACATACCAACCTTCCCAGTGCATCCCGCTGCATGCATCTGAGGCAGCTCCCCGCGCACATCCGCTGGGCTGCCCTGCGCCGCCGCGCGCCGTCCTGCTTGTGCCGGCTCGAGCTAGGATGTGCGAAACAGTGCGTGCTCAGCCTTGCCAGAGCAGATCCGGCGGCCCCGGCCTGACCGCGCCGCGCGCAGGTGGCGGAGGCCGTGCTGGACGCGGTGGCGGCGTCCGAGGCCGCCGCGCCGCCCATGCGCATCTTCGCCGCGATGGACAAGACGGACGTGCGGCGGCAGGCCGCCGAGTCCACCGCCAGGCGCGCGCGCCTGCCCCGCCCCCGCGCGCGCATCTGCTGTACACCAGCAGGCCCTGCCAGCACTCGCAGATGGACTTGCCAGGCTCGACAGAGCGGCTGCGACCCGCTTTCTGACTTGCAAGCCTCACATCCGCTGCACACACGCCCTGACAGCTGCTGCGCACACGCCCACTCCAGGGCGGCCCACTGTGGAGCACATCCTCGAGCTGCTCCCCCGCGCCGCGGGCAAGGTGGCGCTGCCGCTGGTGCAGGGTCACCAGTGCAGGCGTTGGCGCGCAGGTACAAGGCCGGCGCGCCGCTGTCGGCGCTGGACGGCGTGCCGTACGCGGTCAAGGACTGCACGGATGCGCTGCCGTACGCCACCGCAGGCGGCACCACCTACGTGCGTCCTATCAGAGAGAATATCTCACGTTCGTCCTGCGGCGGCTTGTCGCCGTTGTTTATGCTCGCTGGCTCGCCGGGGCAATCCCGGGGCCTCGCAGCGCTGCCGCCCGTGCGCCAACGCAGCAGGGGGCGAAATGCGGCACACCATGTGATACCCTGCGAGTGCAGAACATGTGTCTGGAGGCAGAGCGCCCCGTGCGCAGCGCTTGCGCGGCGCCGGCCTCGGCGCCGGCCCCAGGGCTGGGCACCGCGCGCGCAGATGGGCGCGCTGCGGCCGGTCGCGCGCGACGCGCCGCTGGTGGCCGCGCTGCGCGAGACGGGCGCGCTGCTGCTGGGCAAGACGGCCATGGTCGAGCACGGCCTGAGCGCGATGGGGCTCAACACGGCCGCCGGCACGCCGCGCAACCCGTACAACCCCAACCACCTCACCGGCGGCTCGTCCAGCGGCTCGGCCGCGGCCGTGGCGGCCGGCCTGTGCCCGTTCGCCATCGGTGCGCGCCCGTGGCCTGCTCGCCTGGCACGCGCCCCCGGCCTGCGCGCCCCCGCGCCTGCCCAAGCTGGACACGCGCGCTCATGAGTGCAGGTCTCTGCATACCAAAGAGGCCTGCATCCCCTGCTTTGCATTTTCAGTGGGGCAAGGGCGGGCAGCGCAGCCTCCTCGCACCGCTCTCCCCGCCCGTCCGACGTCCTCGGCCCCGCCACCAGCTTCCGCGTGCATGCCGCCCCATATACCCTGTACCCTATACTTTAACCCATTAACCGCGCCCTGCATCAGCGCCTCAGCTGCTCCGCGCCTGACGGCCCACGCTTCACTGCCCGCACCCGCGCCAATCTCATGACATGAAACGAGTGTGACGCGCAGGCAGCGATGGCGGCGGCAGCGTGCGCATCCCGGCGTCCTTCTGCGGCCTGGTGGGCCTGATGCCGACGTTCGGGCGCGACGTGCCGCGCAGCGCGTCCAGCCCGCCCTCGTGCCACACCGTGGGCGTGGTCGGCCAGCTGGCGGGCTGCGTCGCGGACGCGCTGCTGCTCTACGCGGGCTCCGCGAACGCGGGCGCGCGCCCGCCCGCGCGCGCCGCCTGCAGGGCTGCGCGGCCGTGCCTGCGCCCTGTGCGGCCCTGTGCTGTTTACCTGTGCAGCCCTATGCTGCGAGACGAGCACTGGCGGCCAGCTTGAGCGAGCCGCATCGCTGACACGCTGCATTTTTTTTTTGTTCTTATCTTCTCGCCATAAGCATGCGGCACGCTGCGCGGCAGGCACGCCGGAGGGCGGCGCGGGCGCCCCGGAGCGGCTGGCGCTGCCGCGCGCGCTGCCGACCGGCGCGGCGGCGCCGGGCGCACCGGGCGCGCTGGCGGGGCTGCGGCTGGGCGTCTTCAGAGCGTGGTTCGACGACGCGGATGCGGAGGTGGTGGCGGCGTGTCGGCGCGCGGTGGCGCTGCTTGTCGACCGCGGCGCGCAGGCGCGGCCCCGCGGCCGCCAGGGCGCCGCTAGGGCGGCTGTGCGTCGGCGGCCGCTGGGCGCCGTGCGGCGATGCGTGGACCTGGCGGCGCCGGAGCTGGAGCTGGCGCGCGTGGCTTTGGCAGGGTTCATCGAGGGTGCTGCTCAGGGTTTCAACCCGCGCGCGCTTGCAGGTGGTGGAGCTGACGGTGCCGGAGCTGGAGCTGGCGCGCGTGGCGCATGTGGTCACGATCGGGTCCGAGATGGCGCTCGCGCACCGGCCCGCCACTGCGTTGCCCGCCCTGCGCCGCCAGTGCGCCCCCGTCCCTTGCCATTACGATCTGAAGGGCAAGTACGGCTGCATGTGCGCACTCTCTTCCAGCCGTGACCATCCCTACGCCCAAGCCACCGCTCTGCCCAGCTTGGCACGGCACACCAGGGCAGGTGCACAGATGGGCCATCCAGCAATGCGCCTAAGCCGGGCGTCCCGGCATGGGTGGATGCGTGCAGCGCCAAGAGTGGGTAGGTGTGCACGATTTGACGCAGCCCGGCGCGCTCGCGGCAGGATGAACAAGGACATCCGTATCAATCTGGACGTGTCCAAGCAGTTCACTGCGACGGACTACCTGCAGGCGCGCCCGCCCGGCCATGCGCTGCCCCCTTCCCGTGCCCGCCCTTGGCCTGCGCGCCCGCCTGGCCGCCGAACCCTAGCCCAAGGCCCTGTCGCCTCAGCTGACCAGCCTACAGACGCTGGCAGTCCACAGCGGCTTTTCGGCTTCGTAATTGCAGCACGAAGGCTTTACTGCCCATGCCTGCATGCATGCCGGGCGTTTATTTGGTCGTTCCACCTGGTGGAATCCACCATGGGGAGGCCAGCGCCCATCCCGCAACCATCCCGCAACAATGAGGATTTCAATACGAACCCTAACCTGTACGGCTGCACGGCTGCGCGCAGGCCCAGGCGCTGCGCACGCGCGCGATCCTGCACTGCCGGCGCGCCTTCCGGCAGGCCGACCTGCTGGTCACGCCGGCCGCGGCCGTCACCGCGCCCATCATCCAGTGCGCGCGCGGCGGCCCCGCCGCCCTACTCGCGCGCCCAGCGCAAGGCTGCCCCGCTTTGTGTCATGAGTTTGGATACCGCTGGGGACTGCATGAGACCGTTTCACGGAAGACGGTGACGGTGAGCAGGCGGGTCCTTAGGGTTTGCTCATTGAGTGGGAGGGCTGAGTGAGGGGGAGGGCTGAGCGCGAGGCGCGGGCGCGCAGCCCGCAGGACCTGAAGTGCGGCGCGTCGGACCTGCCGCTGCTGAGCGCGGTGATGCGCTTCGCCACGCTGGCCAACCTGGTCGGCCTGCCGGCGGTCTCGCTGCCCGTCGGCCAGGACGCCGCAGGTGCGCGATGCGCCCGCTCCGGCCGGCGCGCCAGGACTCTATGTAGCTCTGCTTGGTTGAGTTGACTCAAGTCACCAGCGCTTGCAACCATCCGCGGCACCTATGCCGCTCTGATGACCTGTATCAGCGGGCAAGTCAGGTTCCTGCAATAGTGTTGCCGTGGTCCGTGGGGATGAGGTTGAAGCACAGCAATGCTGCCAAGTGCAGACCTCTCTGTTGCGTGCTGGGCCCCGGCGGCCGCACGCGCAATTCCTCACAGGTCTCAGCGTGACTGAAGCAGGCCCGGGAGGCTGCTTTGCGATGCGGCCTGGACCAATCCTGACTGGCCTAGGCTTACACTAGCCCTACAATCTGGGCACCTCCGGCAGGCCTGCCGATCGGCCTACAGCTCATGGGCCCCGCGTGGAGCGAGCCGCAGCTGCTGGCCACGGGCGCTGTGCTGGAGGCCGCGGTGGCGGGGTCGCTCGTGCGCCCGCGCGTGTTCTACGACGTCCTGGGCGCGGCTGCGCGCGCGGCTGCCGCGCCGCCCGTCGGCGCTGCCTGAGGCGCTCGGGACGGCGCGGCTGGGCGTGCGTCATGTCTGCGAGGGGCTCCGCTGCTTTTCGCGGGGCTGTATTTGGAGGACGAGGGTCCCGGGCGCAGCTGCGCGCGCCGGCAATCTCTGATGGGCTGGCATAGCGTTTGTGAGGGTTCTGTACAGGGTCGGGTAGGCAGGAAGTCGCAGGCCTAGCTGCTTTAGGCAGGTCAAGATGATAGTGAGAGCAGGTGGGCTGATGCAGGTGCGGCAGCACTGGTGCTGAGGGCCCGCACAGGCCAGCATATGCGCCTCAGGACAGGCTCCGGGGCCCTCCAGACACTTCTGTCTGCAACAATGCACGCTTCGCACCTCTGCTTTGTGGCTCGATGCTTGCGCACTCGGTGCTTGCGCACTAGGCGGCCTTTTCAAGGTTGCTGCACAATAGCATGCGCACCGCTGCTGCCAGGCGGGCGTGCATGCATCATGCATGATGCATGCCCAAGCGCGGCAGCCGCGGCTGCGGCGCAGCGGACGTTTGCTGGTCAGCTCTGCGGAAGCTGCCTTAGGCTTCGGTGTGCTCCAATACTGCATACCCAGGCCTGGTCCTGGCGCGAGAGAGGGTCGCGGTGGAGTGGGGTGAGGCTACACCGCAAGCACTGGAGTGTGATGACAGCTAGGCGAGGGTCGTGTCAGAGCTGTGAGCGGAGTGACCGCGCATGCGCCGGCATGCGCATCGCCAATTTTGGCAAGAGCTCCAGGGTTTGTGCTAGTGGTGTAGGAGAGCTGGTGGGGTGAGTAGGGTTGGTGGGGTGAGCCGCACACGCGCGTGGCGGCCCACTGGGGCGCTGGAGCGTCGCCGTGACGCGCAGCTGTGCGCACCTGCGCTTGGGACTGCATGCGTGCGTGTCCAAGCCACGGGAGGCGCGCCGCGCAACAGGGTCGGCAGGGCTGTAAATGCCGGTCCCGGCGCGCACTGGAGCATACAGCGCGCCCCGTCCAGATGCAGCAGGATGCATGTCTGGCGCCACGCGTGCCAGGGAAACAAGCGCACGCGTCGGCTGGGGCGCAGACGCGAGGCGCAGGCGCTGAGAGCATGGCGTGCACAGGCGCGCGCGTGTGCCGCCTCAGCTTCCACCGGCACCAGAGCGCGCTCATCATGACAGAGTGAAGCCGACCTAGCCTATACGTGCTACAGAGGCCCAGCCTACAAGCGCCATGCAGGCTGCATGCAGAGCAGTCAGGGCAGTGCGCGCTGTGCAGAGCGCGTGCTGCTGCAGAAGCCCCGGAAGCGCATCAAAGCACACACCCAAAAATATGCAGCCGATGCACACAAAACTGGTTGACCTCCCTGTGGCGGCATGCCGCAAGCGCCGACGTCGCAAGATCACTCCACCAAAGCAGAGCAGTCACGTCTTTGCTGGAGTGCCTTGCACGATGCACAGCCGGTACAAGCTCACCTTGACACCGGGGGGGGCACCCCTGGGGAGGCGCGCTCCCCAGAGCAACACATGCCTGTCTACTATAAATCTAGGTGACACCACGTGCGGGCTCATCAGCTACGTCGCGCTCAGCACTGGCGTAGCTTGCAACCTCAGCACGGTTTGCCAGTCAACTTACTTCGTGTAAATGCTGTCCTCATACCGCTCTTCCTATGCCCGCCCGCGCGCACGCCGGCCGACACGTTGAGGTTCCCGGCCCAGGCCATCAGCATGCGGCGAGCGCCCGCCGGCGCGGAGCGGCGCGCATTGGCTCAGCCCGCCGACGCGATGGGGCCCTCGGCCGCGCCGCGCGAACGGGACGCGCCGCCGTCGCCGCCGCTGACCAGCTCCACCGTGATGTTTGCGCATGCGATGCGCTGCGGCGGCACGCCCCAGGCCGCGGGCGCGATGACGGCGCTGTCGTCCTCGCTGAGCAGCTGGAATACGCCACCGGGCGCCGCCTGCGCCGCACCATTCTATTGGCACTCCTTCCCCACTTTCCAAGTTTTCTTTACGATATCCTATTTATCTGCAGCTGAACAAAACGCTGCCGGGCGCCGCCGGCTCCGCTCTATGGTACCCTGCTTCCCTTCCTGTTCTTCCGTTCCTGTTACTCTACCAGCGCGCGCTGTTGGTCGGGCACCCCGACCCCGCGCCTCACACAACGCACGGCAGAGGCGCGCTCGCAGGGGCCCGCTGCATCGCTCCGACGGCTGCGCGGGCGCAGCGCGGCCTCTGCAACCAGCAGCAGGTGGCGCGCGCCACAATGGAGAAAGCGTGCCCTCATGGCCTACGGGATGACCGGCGCAGCGGGGCTGCATGCGGCACGGCTAGGATAAGGGTAGCTCACCTGCGCCGAGGGCGTGTAGGATAGGGCGGTGCACGCGGAGGCGTTGGGCACGTACTGCGTGCCGCCCATGAGGAGCGGCATGTTGCCTGCCGCGGCGCGGCGCGCATGATACTGTTTAGCACAGGGTGAGGCGCGCAGGCGCAGGCAGCACGGTGAGCAAAGCGCTGGCGGCCGGCGCCTGGCTGCAACGGCGTGCCAGGCTGCCGAGCCACTGCCAGAGTGTCAGGCAGGCATGCGTGGTGATCCGAGCGCGCAGCGATGCAGGCCAGCTTGGCACCGGCGCCGTGCTGCAATCGCGGGGCTAGGGGTTGAGCAGGTGGGCAGGTATGGTGGCGGGGGGCAGGTGGGTGAAGCACACCGGCGCAGATCTGCTGCCACTGCAGCGGGAACGCCGCCAGGGCGTCCGGCGAGGGCGCGGTGTCCGCCGCGCCGCCCGGCGGCGTCGCCAGCACCGCCGTCGAGCGCACGGGCAGCGCCACGGTGGTCAGCGTCTGCTCTTCCGTCAGGTGGAACTCCTGCGCCTCCTTGACCAGCAGCACGTCCACGCGGCCGCACGGCCCGGTAGCAGGCATGCCTGCACGCGCAGGCCGGGCGCTGCAATGGCGCGTAGCGGTAGCAGGCACGCCTGCGCTCGCTGGCCAGGTGTCGCAACAGCGCGCAGCTGTGCGCAAACGAGCGCGCGCAGGGCTGCGGGAGTGGCGCGGTGCGCCTCGGCGCAGCGGACGCGGCAGCTGCACCGGCAGGATTGCGGCGCTGCGTGGCTGTGCGTGCGTGCGCAGATGGTGCTAGGCCTTCGAGCAAGTGGCCGCAGCAGGCAGCGGGTCCATGCAGCGCACACGCGCAGAGCAAGTGGCCGCATCTGACACCGTCACGTGCTTCTCGCGCACTCAGTGTCTTAGCAGAGCATGGCGCACATCCAACAGGCAGAGCGCACCCAGCCTGGCATACGCTCCGAAGCCATAGCTGCCGCGCGTGCCGTAGGCCCCCGCGCAGGGCCTGCCCGCGGTGTTGTAGCACTGCACGCTGCAGCCGGTGCCGCCGCCAAAGCTGAACGTCGGCGTCACCTGTGCGTGGGCTGGTGTCAGGCGGAAGGCAGGCCATGGGGCCAAAGGACGCCCAGGGGGTGTCCTAAACTACATGATGAGCGGCCCTGCACGCTGGCGCCCCAGTTAGGAACACAATGTCAGCAGAGCTGCTGCACATATCATGCTGTGCAGAGCAGCAAGTAAGGACGGGTGCTGCAGGGCGGCGTCATGCCAATGTGATGCGCGCCTTCAGGACGGCCTGCTCGCCTGTTGCGTCTGCACAGCACGCTGCCAGAGCGAGCCCCAGGAACAGCGCAGCGTGTGCACGGGCGAACGCGCTCCTGCCGCAGCCCATCATTGCCCGTGCCTGCGCATGCACATAGCTGTGCAGCACTCCGAGCACCGCACGCTCCGGGGCAGGAGCTTGCGCCCGACGACTCTGATGACGCCAAGACTCCACTCAAGGCACTCCGCCTTAAACCCTCGCCAGGGCTGCACAGCTAGAGCCCAGCCTCACGCGGGAGATGAGGTGTGTGGAACACAAAGAGTGTTCTTGTCTTTCAAGACAGCCTTTGCCCACCTCACGGCTGTAGATAGGGCACTCCACGTTACCGGTCCTTGCGGTGTAGAGTTACCAAGCGCCCCCGCTGGGACTCCTGCCGACCACGTGCGTGCCCTTTGGTGCTTTCCAGGTGTGTACACGGTGACGTGTAGCCTTGTGCAAGCGCGGCTGCCGTTTCATAGGACCTGTATTTGGGCGCACTGTCTCTGTTGTTCTTCCACGCTGAGCTCGCTCACCAGCGTCCTAGTTTTGCTGGTTGACGCCTCGCAACGACTGAACCCACTGTGTTCTTCTGCAGAGCCAAGCAGGCTGTCCTTGGCGGCGGCAAGGGCGCGGCAGCCGCCGCGCTGAGAGCGGCGGTGGCGCATCGGCGGCTGGAGGAACATCTGGCGTCGGCACAAGCGGCCGAGCGGGATGGGAAAAGCCAAACCGGCCTCACACACGGCAAAGGTGGGCGCCCTTCGCGCTGCAGGTTGGAAGCGGGCCCCACCTCGCTCGCCACGGGCGGGCGCAACATTAATGACTCCACTTGCCGCAGCTGTGTTGAGCGCGCGCCGAGCGTATGCCGTCGCTGCTGCGTGGGAACTGGCCCTCACCGCCTGCAGCGGCTACTGCCAGCCTGCGAGCGCCGGCGTGGGACGCAGCCCCTAGTGCGGTCGAGCAGACTTGGAGTCCGGCGGCACGCCCGTCAGGGTATGGGCAGGTGCCCTTTGCGGCAAAGGGCAGCCTGTGCGTATGCTGGAGGGGCAGGGCACCTGCGGGCGAACTCAGCAGCGCACGCCCAGGAGTGGGGCAGCACGACTCAGCACTCCTCCGCCTGCTGCTTTGGCCAAGCTTGCGTGAAAGGCACGCAGTGGGGGCGTCAGTGATAGCAGGCTTTGTATCCAGAGGGCGCTGTGTGGGCAAATTGGGCTACACGTCCACCGGCAGAATACCACTCTCTGGTCGCTCACAGCAGGCCGCTCACAGCAGGCTGCGGCGCCGCAGGAGCTGGCCATGAAGGCCGCGGCCTCGCAGACAAACAAGGGCGGCGGCGTGGCGGGCAAGGCGGACAGGCTGGGCGGCGCGGCCGGGCACGCAAAGTACAAGTGCCCCATCTGCGCGCAACAGGCGCCGGACATGAAGACCATGCAGGTGCGGCGCCCGGAGGGCTGCGCGCATGCTGCGCCCGCGTGGCCTCCCTGGTGGTCGGGGCGCTGTTCTACCAGCCGCTGCTCTTCTACCAGCACTTAATAGTAAGCGCTGGGAGTGCTGCAGTGCAAGGGCATACGGTGGTGAGGCATGCGGTGATGTCGCACGCTTTTACGCGGAGGCGCCCTGACAGAGAGCGCGGGGCCTGCTGCGCAGATACACCACGAGGCGCGCCACAGCAAGGTGCCCTTCCAGGAGTCCAGCATCCTCAACCTGCACGCGGTGCACGGCGGCACGACCCAGGGCCTGGCCGTGCGTGGCAGCACAAAGAAAAAGTGAGCTGGGGGGCCAGGCTGCGCCCCGCGCACACGCAGCGCGCAACGCGCATATTTGCGTGCCCGCCTCATGCGCAGTTGTTGATGTTTTGGCTGAAGGTGTTCCCACCTGACCGGACCGCTCAGCACGTGTAGCATTCAAGAACTGTGTGGGCACTCGTTTGTCTCCTTACCTGGGACCACAAGGGGTGTCATGTAGGTGCTCAAAACATGCAGCACCTCTGCAGCCCAGCAGCTATGCGCTGCTGCCACTCGCACCTGGTTGCTGCTGCTGCTTCTGGATGTAGAGGGCCAGTTTGGAGGCGCGCTGGTTTGCCTGAGAGCGGCATGCCTTTTGCTGCGCAAGCTCACAGTCTAGTGCTGTGTGGCAGGCCCCTGGCTTGCTGTGCAGATCCTGGTCAAGCCCATCTGACCCCATACCCTCTGCCTCATCATCAGCAGCGTCATCAGCAGCATGCCATGCAGGTGCTTTTTGTTTACAACAAACTGTTATACACCCACTCCTCGGCCTGTCCCGACTGAGGTCTAACCCCCTTACATGCATAATTTGCCATGAAGAAGTGCGCCCTGACAATGCGGCAGACTGACGGTGTGGGCCTGCTGAGACACGCCCATGCAGGCTCGATGCAGTGTGCCAGCAGCCAGGCTTCTGGGCACTGGGGTGTTGCAAAGGTTGCCATGGGTGTGCTGACGGGTCCCCCTACCCGGAGCGCTAGTGATAGCTAATCGCTACCTAGCGACGGTTGCAAGTCTGCCTCTTTGGAAAGGTCTGAGACTGCAGACGGGCTTACACAAGTGCTACCTGTCACCCATTTGTACATACCAAATAGCAAAGCAAGTCGATGCAGCACCAAGTGCTCCGCCCCACTGCTTGTACACAACCAGGCAGTGCAAGGGCAGCGCCTCCCAGGACACGCAGCTGCGCAGCAGCGCAGTGGCGGACACGCCCGCCTGTGAGCTGGCGGCGCAGGCGGCGGGGAGCATGTCTGGCGGTCTGCATGGGCATCAAGGCCATGGAGAGCTACGATGGTGCCTTCCAGCTCGGCGACGCTTCGGAGCAGCAGCTGAAGGCGCTGCTGGGCTCGCCAGCCTTCTGCGGACAGGTCGGGCAGACGTGCTTTCTGGTGTGTCAGCAGCGCGTCTGGCCTTTGCGCCACCGCGCCCGGCTGACACGCTGCGCACGGCGCAGGTGGTAAAGCAGTGCAGCCTGCCGGAGACCGCGGCCGTGGCGTTTGCGGACGTGCTGTTCCAGCCGGTGCCGTGGAGCCCCGCCACCCGGAAGGGCATGCCGCAGGAGTTTGAGCGCTACCACGGCAGCCCGGAGTTTGCCATCATCAACGTGCCGCCCAACTTTATGTTCCAGGCCAAGATCTTCAAGCCGTCGCGCCTGTGCGCGGTCTACCATGTAACACAGGCGCGGTCTACCGTGTAACCAGCCACTGACGCGCGCCTGGCTAAACAAAAAGCAGCGGCCCGGAGCGCAGTCCGGCACCCATGGAATGAACCGCCCAGGAACCTGGGCACAAGGCAAGCAGGACTCGTCCAGCGGTGTTCCTAGTGCACCTGTTCCTACCAGTGTTCCAAGCGTTCGCGCATGAGCTGGTTCAGGGGCGCGCGCGCCGGCGCCCGCTACAGGGGCCGGAGCTGCAGCTGCTTGGCCACGCGCCGCTCCTGCCGGCCGCCCTCTTCTTCCTCTTCCGCACCATCTACCGCACGATTTGCCGATAACCGCAGCGTCGGGCGGCCTGGGCGACAGTCACACCAGCGCTCAGCTCCATGAACAGCGGCAAGCCAGGCAGGTCAGGCGCCGCGTCGCGCCCAGAGCGGCGCCAGGGTGCGCGCACCAGCCCTGATGTTGGCCACCTCGCCGCGCAGGTCCTCCATGATCTTCCGTATCTGCTTGGCCGCGATGCCTGCCACGCCAGCCACGCTGTGGTTGGCCTTACCCCTTCTGTCACTGAACACAGGTCTCTTCGACCTTGCATCTTAGTAGCTGGAGGAAAAGGGATCAACCGAGACTCCGCTAGTAGTGGTGAGCGATGCCGGCAAGGACCCTGGATGGGCAAAGGCAGTGCTGCCAGCAGAGCGCATGCCAGGGTGTGCCTTGGCTGCATGGCGGCGCCCGCACCCTTGACCAGGCGGTCGAGCGGCTTTGGCGGCACGAAGCCCGGTAGGACGGACTGCTCCAGGGTGACCAGCGACGCCGCGGCGCTCCTGCCCTCGCCGAACGCTGCGCGGGCACACCGCAGGTCTTTCATCTTGAGACCCAGCCGTATCGCACGCCGGCGCAGGCTCCCCAGGCACGGGCAGCGAGGGTGCACGCGGCTGCAAGCGCTCGACGTGGACGCTTGGCAAGCCACTCGCGCAAGGTAATTGCAAGCTGCGACGCGGGCGGCCAGCGGCGCACGCAGGGACACGTTGTCGAGCACCGCTGGCAGCCAGCGCGGCCACAAGTGCTGCGGCTGCCGGCCGCCCGCCTCCTCCAGCGTCGCCTGCGTGAACGGCTGCACGCGCCACTTGCCCTCAAAGTTCCTCATCAGCCCGGGCCGCGCCAGCTTGAAGTCAATCTGCGCGCTCTTGTGGCGCTCAGCCCCTGCCGCCCGCTGCGCGAGGAGCTACTCTGCCCTTGACACACAAGTTTGTCTGAACGCGGCTCGTAGCTGCTGTCTACGAGCAGCGAGCGGGGGTGCCCCTCGTAGACAGCAGCTACAAGCCACATGAGGGGCACCCCCGCTCGCTGCCCGTAGACAGCAGCTACGAGCCGCACGAGGGGCACCCCCGCTCGCTGCTCGTAGACAGCAGCTACGAGCCGCGTTCAGGCCAACTTTGTGTGTCAAGGGCGGGGTAGCTCAGTCTGTGGCGGAGCGGTCACTACGTCCCGTCGCGGCCGGGCGCTGGGCCGCACCGTGCCCCTCCGCCTGTCCTGGCAGACGTATAGGCGCGTGGAGAAGCTCCCGCTGAAGCACAGGAAGCGCCACTGGCCGACCTGCTCCACCTCCGCGTCCAGGCGGCCCTTGCCGTCGTCCCTCAGGACCTTCCTGAAGGCCACCGCCTGCGGCCGCGGCCGCCCGCGCTCGGCGGCCTGCCTGCCAGCGCCGCGCCTGCGGGCGGTGCTGCCGGGCGGGGGGAACATGCGCACGCGCCTTGATGGCCTTGAACACCTTGTGGTTGTCCTCGTCGACCAGGATGTCGAACACCTCGTCCGGCGGCAGGTCCACCTTGCCTCTCAGGCTCACCTGGCGCCGAAAGCGCCCGCCGCGTGAGCATCAGCGCACAGCGCAACCGTGTCCGCAGCCCTACGCCAGCAGGGGCTTGCGGCGCGAGCGCAAGGGACACCTGACACATGAAGCCTTCCGGTTGAGTGACAAGCACACGCGTGTCCTTGTCGATCCACTCCTCTGCACAGTCTGCACTTTCATCCTGGCTGTCAGCGCTGCGTTTCCCCATAGCCGCGGCGCACGTGCGGTGCGGCACGGCACACGCAAACAACCTGCGGCGCCTGTTTGCTACCTATCTGGCTTGCGGTGCGCTACTGCGTGTCATCACCGACGCCCTTCGTAGATCACTGCTATGTAAGAGAGCGAGCGCAAGACATATCACTTGCGTGCCTCGCCAGTGTGAAGGCGCCTACCCTATATTTCACCAACCTGTTTCACAAAAACCAAATCAAGTGCATGTGCATTTACACTTTGCTCGCCTTGAGATGCTTGCATAGGGGCTGTTGACGTTGAGCTCTGTCAGCACCATGCGCTGCTAATGATCGGACGTGTGAATCAATGAGGAAGCCGCAATAATACTGCACTGTGCAGAGGGTGAGGTGGTGTGCTGTTATGTCAAGAAATTCTGGCGAAGAAGTCCTGCATGCCCTGCTGGAGTGCACAGCTTGGACTGTTGCAAACATGGCAGGCTTTCAGTACTGGGTGTCTGAGGTCGACGGAGGATCTGGAAGTTCAAGTGGAGCTCCATGTCTTGAGCACTTCTGTTCACAGTGGCCATTGGGTTCATCTGCAACAATGATGTCCTTGGTGGACCTACTCTCTGCAGTCGAAAGTAAAAACACACATGCTGTCAAACAATAAACATGTCGTGCAATACCCAAATTACTTGCAGCAGCTTGGCACCAGGCAACTCGGGCTCAGGTCAACAAGCAGCCAGCAAGTCCAATCACTGTCCCCTTGCCCCGCAGGAGCCTGCATGCACATGCGTGCTGATGCGCAAGTACATAACATCATGCACCAGCGGCCAGCTGATGCAGAGGACCCAACAAGCCGCATGCACGTGAGGGAGTGCAACGCCGCCGAAGCGCTTCACATGCTCTGCATGCTCAGGCCCGCGTCAGCAGCCACGACGTTGCGTCGGCCGCGCCGTGAGCCGCTTCACGCAGGCTCGCCTTTATAAGGCAGCGCCGGACGTGATCCATGGTGGAGAACCCATGCGCCTGCACGCCGCTGCAGCGGTCCGCGTGCAGATCGCGACCCCGAGGACCGCGGCATTGGCCACACGACGCTGACCGGGAACATCGCAGCGCATGACATGCAGGCCCTGGTGTCCGGTTGTCCTTCTCCGGCGCTGTGGGTCCCACGCGGCACACCAGGGCCTCCATGACATCCGCAGCGGTGCACCCCGTCAGTGGCGCGAGGCCCAGGCCGCGGTCCTCAGCCACGATCCGCACGCGGACAGCTATAGCAGCGTGCAGGGCGCATGGGGTCCTTCGCGGAGCAGGTCCGGCGCTGCCTCATTCAGGCGGGCCTGCAGGAATCAGCTCACCTGCGCGGCGGACGCAACCTGAAGCCGCCGACGCGGATCAGGGCATGCAGAGCGGCGCGTGGCACCATGCCGCAGAGAGGCGATGCTGATGAGGCCAGTGCTGCACAGGTGCAGAGGGGGTGGCATGCAGCACCTTCCCGTGGCCACCTGCCGCACCCCGGAAGTTGTTGCGCATGCAGCGAGCATCTGTTGAGCGGGCAGCTGCTGAGCGGGCGCACTCGGCTGTGCGCGTTGCCGGCTGACCTGGCTGGCCGTGCACGGTCAGGGCGACCCGGCCGACGGCAGCAAGCGGGCGCTCGAGGCGGCGCAAGGGGGGCAGGACCTCGACCTCGCCCTGGGCGACGTCTGGGACTCCAGCCTCATCAGCAAGCTGCTGAACGTGCCGGACTGCCGCGGGCACGTTCTGCTGCCCGCGTGCGTCATGGGCTACTAGCCCGGCGTGGAGCAGCTAGAGCTGACGCCGCAGGGACACTGTAGGCCGGCTGCAGCCGCCCGCGCGGCAGGTGCCCGCGCAGCAACTTCCCGCGCAGCAGCAGCCGCTTGTGCGGGCGCCGGCTTGAGCAGGCACTCGGACTGCGGGCTCCTGCAGCAGGCCTGTTGTATCCCTGCGGCGCGAGGCAAGCTGCTCCACGCCAGGAAATATACCATGACGCACGCTCGGGCATTAGGACGTGCCCGCGGTAGGCCGCCACGCGCAGGGTGCTGATGCGACCGTGTCTCAGACGTCGTTCAGGACGAGGTTGACGGCCTGCCCCAGGAGCGCTGGTGCTCCAGCGCCCGCTACCTGCCGTCGGTCAAGTTGCCCTGAACGCGCAAAATCAGATGCGTATTGCTGGAGCCGCGCGCTCTGCATGCAGACCAAGCACATGGCGAGACGCAGTTGCGACACATGCCAAGGCCCCTGGACCACCACCGGCGCTCAATGCAGCGCGCGCATGAGCTTGCATGTTGAGCATGCTCACGGCCAGCTACCACCAGCCACATTGAGCGAAGCATACCACAGCATGCCGTCACTGCTCCTCACGCGCGCTGGCACCTCCAGCAGCCCGCATCACACATGGGTGAATCCTGAGTTGCTGGGTAATGAAGCAAAGTGTGATGGGTCATGTGAGGCAGTGCAGTAGCGTGCAAACACGCGGCAGAGAGTTAGCAGCAGCACTGTCCTACTCAGGCCAAGATCAGAGCCAACACCGCATAGCCGGCGGTGTGCAGCGCGCCTCTGTGGCGAGGGCAGCCCTTGCCGAAGACGCCCGCTCGCATGCAGGGCCGACGTTGACGAATGCCACCCTGCCGCTGACAGGCTGCCGCGGGCACGTCCGCTTACGCAGCCCCCACCGCGGGCGTGCTGGGGGGTGCTGAGGCGGCCGCTGCCTGCGCAGCCCCGCCGCACAGTTGCCTCGGTGCTGCGCAGCAGCTGAAGCGCTGGTACGCCCTAGCTGCGCAGCAGCCGGGCGGCCGAGCAGCGGGAACCGCGCAGGCGGGCGCGCCCGCGGCAGCCTGCAGCAGCAGGGTGGCCTACGTAGAGGTCGGACGTGCACACGACACCGCGGGCGTCTGTGTGAAGGTGTTGGCTGCCCACCGCCGGCGCAGCCGTGCCGCACAGCTGCCTGAATACTGAGCGGGGGCGCTGCTGTTCCTGATGCGCCTCTCTGCCTCCTCGGCCTCCTCCTGCGCCTGGCGGGCAGTTGGCACGTCAACCTGCCAATTCACTGCCAGTGTGCGGCTCACACCACCTCAAGGTCGCTTTGTTGTTCCTAAATGCACAGAGCACACACTGGCCAGTACCTCTGTACTGTGGCCCCATCTCCCAGTATGTTTCGCCTTGTGAAAGAGAGAGCCCTGTGGCGAGGCAAGCTGGCCGCCCGCACTTTCGTGCGTGCAGAAGCAACTGTCACTATAGGCGATGGCTATGGTATGCACAAGTATGCCTTCGATGTCCTCACTGACCATCAGTGTGAGGACAACTGGCAGCAAAGATCACGGCTTTGCGACGTCTTCAGCTGTCCCAGAACTTTGTGGAGACATGGGAGTGGACGGCGCCAAGGCCGTCCGCGTCACACTTTCCCCACACACAATCGACTGGGTCGGCCGGGGCAGCACTTGCGCACCGTTGGCGTTTGCGCACCTGGCCGGCGTAAGCACTCGCTATATGGGACCGAGACTGATTGAAAGTCCTTATTTTTGCAGCCCTCTGATGCTTTGGGAAGTCCAATAAATTCATCGAGGCCTTGGTGCATGCACACCGGCCACAACATCGCTCCTACTCCTCCTGCTCCTCCTGCTCCTCCTGCTCCTCCTGCTCCTCCTGCTCCTGCTCCCCGGCTGCTGCTGCGGCATGCAGCAGCTCAAAGTCCTTCTTCGCACGTTGAGCTATGACATTGTTATGTCATCACTGTTGCGATGTGTCTTGCAAGTGCTCTCCTTTCAACTTTACAGCCAGTCAAGCTTTCATGCTTGAGGCTGACGTGCTCCTAGTGTTGCAGGTGCTATTGAGAGCCGTTTCGCTGGTGGGTAATCGCGTGATCGCCTGCAGGCGTGCGTCTCAGCTTTCAGAAGCGAAGGCGGCTCCGCTGCAGCCGCTCGCCGAGCACAAGCAGCACTGTGGCAACGTCGCCAAGACCCTCTGCTTCCACGCCCGGGCGCGACACAAGAAAGCTGCTGGCCGACGCAGCAACAGCAGCCCAGGCCGGCTGCGCATTGCGATGGCTGGCCTGAGGCCAGCCATCAGGTATGGGTGCGCTTGTCTGCGTGCGCTTGTCTGCACCTAGGCACTTAACAAACGTTGCAGTGGCTGCAGGCGCTGTTCGTCGGTCCAGACGGCCGGGGTCACCAAGCCGCGCGCAAGGAGGGGCGCTGGTGGTACTGCATACTCCGCTTGGTTTCCCAGATGGCGGCCTCGACGGAGGTCCTGGACTACCACTACAAGCTGCTATCAGGCCCTCTGCAAGGACTTCAAGGAGTCGTGGGACGGCGCTGACAAGGCCGTCCGCGCTGCCCTCATGCCGACACTCGAGCCCTGAGCGCGCTTTGAGCGCCAGGCCCGCAGCGTCAGCGTGGGTGGCATGCGAACGGCCTTGTCCGCGCCGTCCCAAGACTCCTTGAAGTCTTTGAACAGGCCGGACAGGAGCCTAAGGTGGTAGTCCAGGACTCCGCTGAGGCCGCCTTTTGGGTAATCAAGCCGATGATGAAGTACCCCCAGCGCCCCTCCACGGCGCGCGGGTTGGTGACCCCGGCCGTCAGGCCCGAACGGCGCCTGCAGCCATTCAGATCAGATCATAAGCGAGCCTGGTGCAGGCGAGCGCACAGGCACACAGCTGGCCGCAGCTCAGCCAGCCATCGCAGTGCGCAGCTCGCCTGGGCTGCGGCTGCTGCGGCGGCGCAGCGCAAAGTCGCTGGCCAGCGCGCGCTCAGGCGCCGCGCTGGACCTCTTGGCGTCCTCGTCGACATGCTCCACGTGCGAGGCGAGCCGCTGCAGGGCATCCGCCTCGGCTTCTGAGGGCCGGCGGGCGCGCTTGTACGCGCTTGCGCTGTATTTCAGCGCGAGTGCCACCGCTACCAATTGCGCGACGCGCAGCTCGTCAGCCACAAGCATGGATGCTCGAGGGGCTGCAGATATGAGAGGAGAGTGTCAAACTGTGATGGGACACATGCATTTGCTGGTGCCGCACTGGGGAGCTGCTTGAGGCTCTGGCTCCCTGGCATGCGGCCCAGGCCACTCCTGGGGCACACAAGCTGGGCCGCGCTCCAGCGCGAGTCTGCCTGGAGGGGGCGCGTACTTCAGGGGCCAATGGGCATGGTCGCGCGCGCGCCGCAGCCCGTGCTGGCTCTGCTGGCAGTTGGATGGCTGCAGGATGGCAGCAGGGCTGTGCTTAGAGATTGTAGCGCAGGCTGTTGCGAGTCATTTGTGTAAAACATCAAGCCACCTTTGTTTCTCACCGAGCCACCATGCTTCAGCAAGCACGCATGAGAGCACCACGTAGCACCAGCCATGGCCCACACACGCGCCCGCGCATATGCATGCAAGTGTTGGAAAAAAACCAGAGTGCCACCACCCTGGTGGCCTGCCCTCACAGTCCTTACAGAACAGAACTTGACAGGAAGCCATAAACACCGCCCGGCAACGTGAGCATAACATGCTTTGAGCGTGACAAGAAACAAGCAGCTGTGCATCAGTGGCGGCAGCCTTGCCACAACAATTCATGGTTTGGGAGATGCATGGACACGGTGGTTGACCAGGCCCTGTGCAAAGCGACGCAGGTCACACCTGGCTGCCAAAGCACAAGTGTCGATGCTGTGCATCACACGCAGCCCAACAGCGCTTGCCAGCTTTTCTTGCTCCAGCCGAATAAGGAGCCTGGCCCGGCAGCGCATGCGCATTACGCACGCTTGAACGCACCTGTGCTGCTGGCTCCTGCTCTGCCCTTCAGCAGAGCGCCAGCATGGCGGCAGCTGCTGTCTGCATAGTCGGAGCGTCAGCTAAACCCGGGCAGTGCCCAGAGCAGGCTGCCGCCCCAGGTGCCCTCAAGCGCCGCGCGCAGCTCGGCCGCGATCTGGCTCGCCCGCGGCCGCCGCGCCGGCGAGACCGCCAGGCACGCCTCTAGCAGCGCGGTCAGCGCGGGCGGGCACGCGGCCGGCGGCGCCAGGCCGGCCCCGACCAGCAGCTTGCGCAGGCGCATGTCGCGCTCGCTCAGGCCCGCGTATGGCGCCTGCGGCATGCCCGCACAGGCAGGAGCCTCAGCAGCACAGACCTTGTTGGCCGTTGTAAAGGAAGGCCGTCTGTATACCCTCATCGCACGCAGAAAAGAGGTGCTCGGCGGCGCAGCGCTCGCCTGGCAGGCGTGCCTAACCCCTGGACTTGCGCGCAACTGGAAGCGCCTGGCCGCGGCGCAGCATCAGCCCCTGATACCAGTAAGGCGGCAAAGCAGGGCACGGAGGCCGGGGCGCGCCTGCGCGGTGAGCATCTCCCACAGCAGCACTCCAAACGCGTAGCAGTCGCCGGCCGTGCTGCCTATGCCGCCCTCCAGGAGCTCGGGCGGCTGGTAGGCCAGCGTGCCGCGCCGCAGCTGCCTGGCCTCGACGCCCGGGGCTGGGGCTAGGTGCGCGCACCCAAAGTCGGCTACCTGTCCAGCAAGGTGTCGCAGCCGCGCGGTGAGTGGCGCGACATGGCACGCGCGCGCCAGCTGCCTGGGCAGCGCATGGCCTGCTGTCAAGTGAGCCACGCAACCCATGCGGCAGGCGAGGCGGGAAAAGATGCGCCCGGCAGGGTTCTTGCTCCACAGCAGGTGCGCGGCAGCGCTCCAGGCTGTACCTGGATGTGTGCTGGTGTGTGCAGCTTGGTTCTGCTCAGCCCTTGCCCTGCCAGGGTGTGTGCATCAGCCCCTGCCGCATGCAGCTGCAGGGGCCCAGCAGGCCGGGAGGCACATGAGCGTGGTGAGCAGCTGCAGCGGGCGCGCCTTGGCGCGCAGCCGGCCCACGCCCAGCCTCCCGCACGCGCCGCGCGCGCCCCGCCTGGTCAGCAGCACGTTGCTTGACGCGATGTCGCCTTGCACCTGCGCCGCCGCCTCTGTTCAGCCGCTCGCGCTGTGCCAGATGACAAGCTCCCCCCTTGGCTGTGCACCTGCGCCGCCACCTCCGTTCAGGCGCTCGCGGATACGCCACCTTGCACGCGCACATAATTGTGCTCAAGACCGCTGCAATTTATGCAGCAGCTCTGACAAGTGTGTGTGCCAGACATGCGCCAGCGGCAACCTGCCAGTCAGTGGCAATCGGCCTGCCAAAACCTTGTGCACCCGCCACGAGCAGCACAGCAGGGCGGCAGGCTCGGCCGGCCCCGCTGGACCGCCATGCACACGTCTCGAGAGCGCGAGAGCGCAGGAGCAGGTCAAGCAAGCGAGCTCAGCTTGCTGCACAGAGGCAGGCAGCCACCATGCCGACGCGGGGCTTGTGCAGGAACGCGAGCGCCTCCGCCACGTCCCTCGCAATCGCCAGGAGCGGCTGCAAGCGTGGCCGGCGCGAGCGGGGCGCGTGCAGCAGCCCGCGCCGCAGCGCCTGCTCCAGGCTGCCTGCTCGGCCGCCGCCGGCACGCCGTTGCCGTCAGGAGCTGAGGCCGGCGTCAACATTGCATAGCTCACTCGATTGCACACCTGCTTGGGCGAGGCAGGCAGGGGCAGGCACATGACTTGGCCTCCTGGTCGCACATGCGCAGGAACTTGCAGACACCCACTGTGCAGTCGCTCATGAGCCGCGCTCCTGTCTGTCGCCCGCCCAGCGCCAGCAGGACCCGCCGCGCGGCGCGAGCGCGCGCACCAGCCTCGCAGAGCTCAAACGCGATGATGCACCGCCACGTCCCCTGGTCGGTTGGCGGCGCGGCTGGCAGCGCGCCTGGTGCTCCCACCACTGCGCGGTTGCCTGCTTCCGCATGCCAATCTGCGGCGCCGTCTTGCCGGGCGCCCACCAGGTCCAACCCGGCGCCAGCGTTGGACAGCGGGCCTCGCGCGCAGACCGCAGGCGCGGATCCCAGCGCCGCGCGCCACCACGCAAGCTCGTCACGCCAGGTATTTGACGACTCCACCACGCCGCTGGGCACGCTGGTGGACGACCCGGCCGGGCTGCCCCAGTGCAGGGTGCCCCACATGTCGGTCCCCATGTGAGCTGAGCTTGCCCATCCGCAGGCCTGTCTGAATGCCGCCCCGCAGCAACCACGCCGCCACTCACGCAAAGTAATGGAGCCATAGGCCAGGGGTGGCGTGTATACTCGTGGCGGCTGTCCTTCTGGACGGGTGGGCGCGCATCCCGCAGCCTGCGCCGTGCAAGACTTGTGTCACATCCATGCGCCGGCTGCATACCAAAGCTTGTCAGTCAGCCCTGGTACAGGCGATGCGACAGCCGCCGTGTCACGCCTCCCCATGAAGAGTTGCAGCCTGCTAGCTGGAGCGGGCCAACAGCCATGCCATGGTCTTTGTACTCCTGTCAAGCATACACAACAATTCTTGCTGTCCAAGCTTCGAAATCCCTGGTCAGCCAAGGCTTGAGCAGCGCACGGACACACGGGCTGCCGCTGTGCCAGCACCAAATTGCAGGTTGTGTGTCACATCTGCCTGCTGTTCACAAGACACTGTGCTTATGGGGCCAAACCTCTGCCAGGCTGCCCACACTGCAGGCTTCAGGGTCGCTGCAAGGGGCACCTTGCTGCTGCTCTGGGGCGGCACAACTGCGTAATAGGTGTCCTTCCACGCTGCGCCATGACTCTCGTTGTCGAGCCACATGGCGTGGATGTAAACCTGAGTGGCAGCAAACCTTGGCGTTGTCATGGTGCATGACGCGCTGGGCCGGAAGCAGGCAGGGCTGCTTTAGAGCTTGATGGTTCAGACTGCAGCTCCCAGCTGGGACTGGGAACCATCCACGCTACACGTGGGCATGTCCCACAGCCACAGACAGTGCACAGACCGAGGCGCCGCCGAACGCTGCAGGCTGCTTGAAGCAATGTGCGCAAACCTTGAGGAACAGCATGCGGCACCGTAAGCAGGGAGCGCCTGCCAGCATGTGTTCGTGCACATACTTTGCAGCCAGCAGAGAAGAAACGGTGGAGGACGCGCACCATGTTGGGGTGGCAGACGTGGTAAGGACAAGCCTCCGAACCGGCAATCTCGTGTATTATATGGTCATATGATGCGTCAAGGCAGAAAACTTTGAAGGCCCACCCTCTCTTGCAGCACAGGCCTACGCCAGAACTTGCTCTGTTATAGTGCGTCGCAATCAGCTTCAGCACCAGTATCCACACGCACAAGACTTCAGGCGCACGCAAAAAAGGGACCAGCAAGAGCTGCTGCGGAAACTGAGCTGTCACCTCGATAGACCTTGCTGTGCACGCCGCTGCCAATCTCTTCAAGCAGCACGATGCCGTGGCGCCTGGCGGCAGCTAGGGCGCCCGCCTCAACTGGTGTGGGACGGCGCGAGCGCAGCTTGCCTGCACAGGTTGCCAAATAGCACAGTCTGGAATGCACCCCGCAGGGAGGTCGAACCAAACCAGCACAGCTGGTCGGCTGAGGAGGCGCACCAAGCAAACCTGTTACGCCAGCCAAGAAGCTCAGCTCTGCTGCTGCAGACCGCGCAAGACCGGCCTGAGCATACTTGGCGGCAGCAAGGCCAGCGACCACCGCGGCTGGCACGGCAAGCAGCAGGAGCATGGACAGGTCTGCAGTGGACCTCCCGCACACTCCGTGCAGAATATCAGCCTGCGGGCGGCGCAGCTGATGGCGTCAGACGCGCCCCGCTTGCAAGCCCAAGTGAGTCTCTTGAGACAAGGGAGGGATCAGCCTTGCGCTTGAGTAAGTGGCGGAGGCAAACGCGCTCAGTCAGCACACTGAGCCGCCCACAGGTTGCACTTGTCGGCAAGGGCCTGGTATATCTGCGTTACTTGCCCTCCACACTTCTGCAGAATGCACAATCCAGGAGTCTGGAGGTATGGCAGTGCTCACGGGCGCACCCGGCACACAGTGGCTGCACTGCAATCCATTCTGACAGCAGCAGCCTGAGCAGCTGCGCACCAGTAGCAATTTTCCTTCTGCAAGTCTGCACGGCCTTTGCAGAGTCTGCAATTTTGCCCAAGCAATACACCTCTGCGCACTTGGATGGTGCGCGATCTTGCTGCGTCCATGGGGAGCCCATCGGCCGTCGGTACCGTTTGAACTTCTGTACGACAGCCACACGACAGACAGCTTGCTGCCCACACGCTCGATCGTTGTAACAGTTTCCTTCACTGGTCCTATCGAGCGCGTACCTGCGCTCTGCATAGAAGTACAAACTCTGCAAGGCAGCGAAGTCGTGAGAGAATGACTTGATGTTGCTGTAGCTGGTGCGCAGCTGCTCGAGCTGCTGCTTACAGGAAGTCAATCTTTGAAGCAGCCACTGCAAGCAGTGTGCGCCCCTAAGCGGTGTTTCACTTCCAGACACATGAGCAATATGGCGCGCCGAGCGCGTCTCCGACGGCCATATACTCAAGCAGAAACAGATCCCTTGCTTTGCATCGTTTTTCTGCAGGCACACCCGACAGGTCTCGCTTGGCCTTGCAAGCGGGCGTCTGACGCCGTGCTGCGCCGCCCGCAGGGTCGTGCTCTGCACAAAGTGTGTAAAAGCTCCTCCGCAGACCTGGCCATGCCCCTCTTGCTTGCAGCGCTAGCTGCAGTAGGTGCTGGCCTCGCTGCGGCCAAGGTTGCTTACGCTGGTGTTGTGCAATCTGCAGCAAAAATGTTGAGCACTGCTGCTGGCACCGCGTGTTGGTCTGGTGCGCCTCCTGAGCCGGCTAGCTGTGCCTTACATGAAGACACTTGCGTCAATACATGGCTCCCTCTCCCCTGCAGGGCGCCCTACCGGCTGTGCTTACTGGCGGTGTTATCCTGTGCAGGCAAGAAACGCTCGCGCCGGCCCACATCAGTTGAGGCAGGCGTTCTAGCTGCCGCCAGGCGCCACGGCATAGAGCTGCATGAAGAGAAGGGCAGCGGCGTGCACAGCAAGGTCTATCGAGGTGCGGCCCAGCTGCTGCAGCAGGTCTTGCCTGTCTGCGCTTGCAAGTCGCCTCATTCCTTGTGCATATGGGCACTGCTGGTGATGTTGGATAGCAACTGACGGCCCATGTCTGGAGTAGGGCTGTGCTGCAACCGAAGATGGGCCATAAAAGTGGTCAGCCTGGACGCATCTTTCAATCAAACCTTGGATCAGGTCATCTCTTCGGAGGTGTATCCCTACCACATCTGCCACCCCAATGTGGTGTGCCTCCTCCGCCGCTACTCACTTGCTGGCTGCGACGCATGTGCATGCGCACGTCCTGGCAGTCGCTCCCTGCTTAGGAGGCCGCATGTAGGTCCTGCCTTCTTTTGTTTTGGGTTGCGCACTCTGTTACAAGCAGACTGCAGACTTGGGTAGCGCCTTGCTCTGTGCACTGTTTGTGGCTGTAGGCCGAGCCCGCGTGTAGCGTGGGTGGGTGCCCAGCCCCAGCAGGGAGCTGTCGCCTGCTACGCTCTCGAGCTCTGAAGCAGCCCTGTCTGCTTGGGGTCCACCGCGTTACGCCTCATGACCCGACCAGCTCTGCTGCCGTTCAGGTGTTCATCCACGCTATGTGGCTCGACCATGAGTGTCACGGCGCAGCGAGCAAGCACACCTATTACGCAGTTGTGCCGTTCCCATCCTACGACAAGGTGCTCCTTGCAGCGTCCCTCACGCCTGTAGCGTGGGCAGCCTGGCAGAGGGCTGGGCCCCTTGCACAATGCCTTGTGAACAGCAGGCAGTTGTGACGCACACTCTACGATGTGGTGTAGCTCAGCGGCAGCCCATGTGTCCATGCGCTGCTCAGCCTCAATCTCGGCTGACTAGAGGCAGCTCTACCGTTGTCCTTGCTTGTGAAGGTTATAATGTTCGTGTTGGGCTGCTAGCCGGCTGCTAGCAAGCAGGCTGCACTCCCTTTTGGGGCTACGATCGCAGTACGCTGCTGGGTTGGTGTCGCGGGGCGGCCCCAAGGTCTCACACCCGCGCGTGAAACAGTGATGCGCAGTGCATGCACACACGCCAGGTCTGCAGCTGGATCGGATGCATGTTTAGAGAAGCTCCTGGGCTGTAGCATCCTGGTCTGTCGAGAGCGGCCCGCGGCCCTGATGCGCTGGTATGCAAGCGCCAAGCACACATGCGCACCCCAGCCGCGGCGCGACGGCTGTCGCATTGCCAATACCAGGGCTGACTGACAAGCGTTGGCATGCAGCCCGCATGGGTGTGACACATGTCTTGCTCGGCGCAGGCTGCGGGAGACCCGCCCACCCGGCCAGAGGGACAGCCGCCAAGAGTGTTTGCGTCCCCACTTGCCTACGGCTCCGTGACTTTGCAGGAGTGGCGGCGCGGTGACTGCGGGGCGGCATTCAGACAGGCCTGCGGCTGGAAAAGCACAGCACGCTCAGATACCAACATGTGGGGCACCCTGCACTGGGGCAGCCCGGCCGGGTCCTCCACCAGCGTGCCCAGCGGCAGGTGGAGTCGTCCAGCACCTGGCGTGATGAGCTTGCGTGGTGGGGCACGGCGCTGCAACCCCCGCCTGCGGCATGCGCGCGAGGCCCGCTGTTATCCGCTGGCGACGGGGTGGACCTGGCGGGTGCCCGGCAAGACGACGCCGGCGAGCGGCACGCGGGAGCAAGCAACCATGCAATGGTGGGCGCACCAGGCGCGCCGCCAGCCGCGCCGCCAACCGACCAGGGGACGTGGCGGTGCATCCTCGCCATGGAGCTCTGCGAGGCGGGTGCGCGTGACCGCGCCGCGCAGCCAGCGTTGCTGGAGCCGGGCTGGCAGTAGACGTGAGTGCGGCTTGTGAGGGGTTGCACAGTGGGTATTTGCAGGTTTCTGCGCATATGCGTCCAGGACACCAAGTCATGCGCCTGCCCCTGCCGGCGTCGTCCAAGCAAGTGTGCACTTAAGTGTGCTAGGAAGTGTCCACGCGGCCCTTAGCTCTTGAAGGCAATGCCATGCCGGCGGCGGCCGAGCAGGCAGCCTGGAGCAGGCGCTGCGGCGCGGGCTGTTGCACGCGCGCCGCTCGCGCCGGCCGCGCCTGCAGCCGCTTCTGGCGATCGCGCTTGACGTGGCGGAGGCGCTCGCGTTCCTGCACGACTCCAAGATCGGCATGGTGCCTGCCCACCGCTGTGCAGCAAGCTGAGGTCGCTCGCTTGACCTGCTCCTGCGCCCTGCAGATAACGGTGGCGTGGCGGTCCAGCAGGGACGGCAGAGCCTGCCACCCTGCTGTGCTGCTTGCGGCAAGTGCACCGCGTTTGATCAGGCCGATCGCCAGTCACTGGCACGTCGCCAGGGCGCGTGTCTGGCATGCGCCCTTGCCATCGCTGCTGTAGCCTGTGTGTGGCAGCTGAAGGGCAGCTATGTGTGCATGCAAGGCACAGCGCGAGCGGCTGAAAGCAGGCGGTGGCGCAGGTACACTGCGACATCGCGTCCAGCAACGTGCTGCTCACCAGGCGGGGCGCGCGCGGCGCGTGCGGGAGGCTGGGCGTGGGCCGGCTGCGCGCCAAGGCGCGCCCGCCGCAGCTGCATGTACCGCTCACGCGCCTCCCCGCCTGCTGTGCAACTGCAGCTGCATGCGGCAGGGGCCGATGCATGCACTGTGGTAGGACAGGGCCCAACAGAAGCCGAGCTGCACACATCAGCAACGGTCCAGGTACACTCTGGAGCGCTGCTGCGCACCTGTTGTGAAGCAGGGACCATGCGGGCGCGACCTTGCCCACCCTCGCCTCCGGCATGGCTTGCTTGGCTCACTTGAGAGCTGGCCATGCGCTGCGCCATGTAGCAGGCGCGCGCGTGCCATGCCGCGCCGCTGACCGTCAGGTGCGACACTTTGCGGGACAGGTAGCTGACTTTGGGTGCGCGCACGTGGCCCCACCGCCGGGCGTCGAGGGCAAGCAGCTGCGGCGCGGCACGCTGGCATACCAGCCGCCCGAGCTGCTGGAGCGCGGCGTAGGCAGCCCGGCCGGCGACTGCTACGCGTTTGGAGTGCTGCTCTGGGAGATGCTCACAGCGCAGGCGCGCCCAGGCTTACCACACTCTGTGGCTCTAGGTTTTTCCGCTAGGTGCTGTGATTTTGTAGCAAGCGGCCTCGGTATTCCTGCCACCTGCGGTGCTGGATGTATTCATGGAAGGCAAGAGCTGCGCCGCTGACTAGCAGGGATGATGCTGTGTATGGCGTGAGAGTGGAGTCATAACACCATTCGCAATTAGTAAGGACAATGCCGCGCATCCCAACAGTGTTAGCGAGTGCTGACGTCGTTCGCTGGGGTTCAACAGACCTCTTGAGGTGCACATGGAGTGGTGTAGGAGAAGCATTACCAGTACGCATTCTAGCAGACAAGCTACGGCATGTCTTTGCTAGAATGGACGTCTATGGCGTTGTGCCCTAATCCTATAATGTGAAGCGCGGTCGAACAAAACAGCTGTCGGTGTGGATGATGCCGCTGAGGCTCCTGCATGTGCGGCGGGCATGTCGCAGGCGCCATATGCGGGCCTGAGAGAGGGCGACATCCACTTGCGCAAGCTGCTGGTCGGGGCCGGCCTGGCGCCGCCTGCCGCATGCCCGCCCGCGCTGGCCGCGCTGCTGGAGGCGTGCCTGGCGACGGAGCCGGCGGAGCGGCCGCCCGCGGGCCAGATCGTGGCCGAGCTGTGCGCGGCGCTTAGAAGCACTTGGGGCGGCAGCCTGCTTTGGGCATGGCCCGGGTTCTGCTAGGCATGTGCTACTGCCACTGCCGATGTCCTGTTGTCATGGCCGTGCCGTGGGGTTTGAAGCTGGCAGCACAGGAGTGCGCATGGATGCGCATTTGTGCGCATGCTGCCGTCCTCGATGCCTTGGCGGCTGACGGGGCCACACAGTGCGTGGTGAGCATTGTATGTGCGGAGCCTGGGATTGTTGCGTTGAGGTTGCGTGGCTGCATGGTGAGCCTACGTCGAACAGTTGCGTTGTGGCCAAATGGCTCTCTGGTGAATAGCGTATGAAGTGAGGGGCCCGATCCCATGCGCATGTATAAAGAGATGGCTGTGGGGTAGGGCGAGGTATCTGGCATGTCCCACTCAGACCTCACTGCAACCCTGCAGCGCTCCTGATGGCCGGCGCGCTTCGGGGCTTGGTGCGTCCTGCCTCATTTGGAACACTGCGTTAAAGTTCTTGACTTTCGTATGGTGGGTGGAAGTGTTATTGTACATGGGCAGGGGATGATGGGTGCGTTTTCTGCTTGGTGCCTTGTGCCTGATTTGGCGTGTTTGGCGGTGGCAGTGATAGCGACGGTTGAGTTGTGGATGAAAAGCATGCCTGCAGCAGGCAGATGCAGTGCTGCGCTTAGGCGGGGTGGGGAACCGGTGCACTAAACACAGCCAAATGAAGTGCAGCCAAGCAGCATGGCCATTGGTTGCAATACAAGACATATGGAGCGCGGCCCCTCGACCCATGGGCCGCTGATGGTGCTGGTGACGCGCGACATGCAAAGCGTGGCACGTCCATGTCACCCGACGCTGCTCTACCTGGCAATTACAGTGCACAAATCGCCCTGCACCAACAGTCAGATGCGCTCTGGCGAGTCTGCAGGAAAGCAAGCAGGGCAGGAGTGGGCAGAGGACAAAAAAGGAGGACAAACCAGCAAACATGCATTCTTATCAACTTACTGAAAGCCAGCTACACCCTATCTATGAAACACTTGCGCCAGAAGATGAAAGCGGACCTATGCATGCATGCGTGCTGTCAAGCATAGTCAAGTGAACACTTCTGTTTGAACACTTGTGAATGAAGCATGCCACCTATACAACTAGCTTTGCCTCACCCTTGCAGAGGCGCATGCGTCACAACAGGTTTGCACGCAGACGGCGTAGAAACTGCCTGGCCGTGAAATATTTGCATGGCAAGCAGAAATGTGGTCATTCATGCAAACCAAGCCAAAGTGGTGTTGCAGACCAGGGACAGGACAGAAGAACAGGGACAGTGCTCATCGCCTACAAGCAGAATTAGCACCCACCACCCCCACTCTAATTCAGCTTGACTGAGCCCTCAAGCCCACAGCTGTGATGCTTGGGCCGCTACTCCATAGGGGAGTAGACTCAATGTTTGCCTAGAACTCCCGGACGGGGGAGGGGTCCCCTAGACTGACTTCGACCCTCGCAGCATCATCATGCCCACTGAGTTTGCATACTGTGTCACGTGGATATGCATTCGCCCCTTTGCCACTTCGCTCAGCTCGTCGGCCTGCCCTGGGGCAGCCGCCTGGGGCGTCGCGACATGCGCGCGGCCCCACGCAGCGAGCTGCTTGCCAAGCGCTCGGGCGCAGACAGCCTGCCAGGTTACGCAGTGCTGGAGCCCGACAATCGCGTTGGCCTGGTCGGGCGCCGCCATCTCCCGGCCCGCCGCCCCGCCGCTGCTCGCCAGCACAGCCAGCGCGAACCGCGCCAGCGCGCCGGCGTCTGCGGCGAGGGTGTCCGCGACATCGGCCGCGCTGACGCCCGTCACCGAGGCGAGCTCCACGCCCGTGCGCTGGGCAAGGAGCCGCACGCCGACTGCCAGAGCAGCATGCAGGCGCACGTCCAGCGGCTGGCCCTCCTGCAGCAGCTGCTCCAGAACAGGCTCGGCGCTGTCCCACAGCTCCGGCGTCGTCTCGTGCAGGTACGCCTGCACGAAGCGGCTCACCTGCGCGGCGGCGGCAGCCTTGCACACGCTGCCGCAGGCCGGGGTGCACGTCATGAGCATGCGCCACCCAGCTGCAGAGGGGGTTCCAGACGGAGTTTTACCTGCAGCGAGCCGCCCGCAGCGTACTGCACCAGGCCCAGATGCCAGCAGGCGTATGCGACCTTGGGCCAGAAGACAGTCGCCCACTTGGGCTGGCTGCCCGCGGGGCGGGCTCCGAGCGCCTCGTCCAGCGCACAGCAAGCCGCGGACATGGCGGACGCTGGCAGCGCGCTCCCGGGCGCAAACATGCTGAGCGCTTGCAGCAGGCGCAGCTGCTTCTCGTCCACCTGCACTGCTGGCACACGTTGGCCGCCTGAGCAGCCGCCGGGCGAGGCCGCCGCCCGAGGCAAGGCTGCCACGCTTGCGCTGCGACTGCACCGTACTGGCGACGCGGCTGGGCAGGGCACTCGCCCGCTTGATGCGCTCAGCCAGGTCCTCGCGCAGGGTGCGCCGCTCGCCGGTGTACTCGTCCGCCAGCCAGCTGCAGGTCCACGCTCGCGGACTGAGTAGCGGCGGGACGCCGCGCTGCCAGCTGGACATGTGCGCCCGCCACAGCCGTCCGGCTGCCAGGTGGGCCTCCGGCAGGGCCTCGCATAGCTCCATGATGTGGTCTTTCAAGCCCTGCACGCAAGTGGCTCGGGTGTCAAGAGTCCGCGCTGCTGCAGTGCGACTGCCCGCGGGTGCAGAGGCGGCAGCGCCCAGCGCGTGTCTTACCTCCGGCATCCTCTCGCATGCGGCGGGCTGCTCGTCGTTCGCGCGCGGCGCGCCGCCCGCCGCGGGCTGCTCGCTGTCCGTGCGCGGCGGCGGTGGCGGCAGCGGCGGCGGCGGCGGCGGCGGCGGCGGCGGCGACGACGACAGGCCCAGGGAGTGCGCGGGCAGCCACTCCGGGAGCACAAAGTGCTCCGCGCCAAAGACGAGGTACAGGCGCGGCGAGGTGACCAGCAGGTGGCCCGTGTGCCCCTTGAGCCGCACTGCGGCCACGACGCGGTCGTCCCAGACATCCTCCAAAATAATGTCAAAGTCGCTCCCCACCAGCGCCTCCCCGAGCGCCCGCTTGCCTCCGTCGGCATCCGCGGAGTGCCCCTGCATGCGCACAGCCCAGGTATCGGCCTGCTGGGGCTGCGCGCTCTGGACGCGGTGCAGGCACCTGGGCCGGGCAGTCGCGCTCTAGCAGGGTCCCTTGTTGAGCGGTGGCAGTTAGTCGGGGCGCAACCAGGCTTGCACACTTGTGAGGGCATGGCTGCAGCGCTGGCAGTTGCCACTCTTCAGCCACACTGATACATGGTGCGTGTGCCGCAGACAGCCTCACTGGCACGCTCTGTGGATGACACACGGCACTGCTAGCCGGTGTCAGTATACGTACATAGGGAGCTGTGTGGCGGGTCCGCGTGCAGGTGGCAATGCAGCAGTTTGCAGGGATGCAGGGAACAGCGGGGCTCCACAACACCTCACTCCTGGCCTGACCCAGAGCTGGCAGTGTCCAGGCGCGCCTTGATGTTGAGCGCAGCGAGGACCTTGGCCCTGGCGCCGGCCGCGTCGCACCCAGGGCCGATGTGCACCACGGTGAACTTGCGGGGGGAGGCCGTCATCGGGTGCGCGCTGGTGGAACCCTCCTCCGCCACCGTACCGGCTTCCGCAGCCGCCGCCTCCGCGGACGCCTGGGCCGCCTGCGCCTGGCGTGCAGCCGGTGTGTCAGACCTGCACTCTGCCAGCGGCCTGAGCCTGTGCAAGCCAGACCTGCAGCTTCCTCACGCAAGCGATGCGTGCTGACCCACATACGAACGACAGGGACAGCGCACCTGCTCCAGCTGGCTGTTGCGGCGGCGTGCCAAGTCCATCACAAACCGTGACATCCCCTGGCGCCACCCAGCAGACCATTCAGACAGTGTCCTGGCAGGTGTGCAAGCCTGCCGGGCAAAGACAGAGCGGGGCAAGAACAGTGCTGTGTGCCGGCAACTGCGCTGGCGCACCGAGCCAGGGGTGCCAGACAGGATGAGCAGGTCGTGCTGGCGCCACAGCGTCAGAACCTCCTCAAACACTGCGGAAGCGGTCACGCTGGGCACCAGCAGCTCCTCGCCAGCGTCAAGCTTGTCGGGCACAAAGCGCGGCCCCGAGCTGGCAGCGGCCCTGGCCACGCTCTCCCGGACGTCCATCGCCAGCTTGCGCGGCCCCTCCACAGCCCGCATGGCGGCCTCCACCGCAATCAAGCGCGCCTCGGCGCGCTATTCGGCGCGCCTGCCCAGCGCCCGCATGCCCAAGTGCACGCACGTGTGCCACCACATCTGCTCCTCCTGGCGCAGGGTGTCCAGTGGGCCACCCGCAACGAGCAGCGCCTGCAGCGCGCAGGACAGTGTGGGCCACAGCTGGTTTGTGCAGCAGGCCACTTGCACGGAAGCAGGTTCTCGGCGAGCCGGCCAGCACAGGGCAGCACTCTGTTGCTCCAACGTCGGAAGAGCTCTGTCGGTAAATGTGGAAGGGTACTTTATGCAACACATTAATGTCAGAGCATCTTGAGGGCCACATTGGCCATGGCGCCATGCAGGATAGTTGCATCCTGGCACCGACAGAATTACCGACAGAATTACAGCATGTTCAGGTACTGCCACAAGCGCATGCAGCCTGTATCAGGATACAGGGTATACTCAGAGGCCTTCTCATCAACAGCCTGCATTGCTCTGCGGGCGGGCACGCCAGGACACCGCATGTGAGCATGCATGCGCAGGGCTTTGCATTCCCGCTTCCACCAAGCGCATGGTGAAAAAGATGCATGTTCCTGGGAGCATGCGCTGCTTGAGCACCATGTACGCACCCTGCGGGCCTGCATGCTCTGCATACAGGGGTCAAGCAGAAGCAAGCACGTACACACCTCCAGTCCTTGCAGTCCTGCCACGCGTTACACCCACATGCACCAGCGCTCAAATACCTTTTCTATTGAAGCACTCCTGACAAGCAAGCTACATGTTGAAGGCTGAATGGCAGGCCTTCTTGCTTTGAGCTCAGCATGTCCTGCAGATATAGACAGAGCAAGGGCCTCCATGTCACGCCATGCACTTGCATGTCATGCCACGCACAGAGTCCCTGAAGAGCATTGTCTGGCACAGGTATACATTCCACTGCCACATGCTACAAGTCACCACTGCTTCATGCAGTGTGCACACTTTGCCTTGCTGCACTTTGCCATAAGCTGCTTGCCGCATCTCCCGTATCGACAGAAAAGCCCTAGCACCCGTGCTGCTGCGGCCGCCTGGCCACCCCTTGCCTGGCCGCTGAGCAGCCGAATGCTCATCCTTAGCAGCCTATGCCGCGGCCGCCTGCTCCTACTCGTTGTGGCTGTAGCGCATCAGGTACAGCATCAGCCTGGCCTTGCCCTGTCACAACTTACACACGCTCTTACTAGTATATGTTGTGCTGCCTGCACTCCCACTTGGCTTTGCTATGCATGCGCAACTCCGCACACTTCCTGTCCCTCAAACAAAACACAGGCAGGCAGTGGTCTGGGCAACAGCAGGCCATGGAAGCATGCAACTACTGAAAAGTGGCCAGCATATGCCAGGGCACACACATAAGTCTGCGTCGTGCGTCAAAGCTTGGTCTGCCTCGAGCAAGGCAGCGGACAGGGGTTCTGCATGTGTACGCGTGAGCATCAGCGCACCGCGCTGGCAGGGCGGTCGACGACTAGGTCGCGGTGCTCGCGCCACAGGTACAGGAGGTGCTCAAAGACGCCGGGGAGGAAGGCGCTCGCCCCCTGCATCTCCAGGAGATGCTGCACGCTGCTGTCGAACTGTCAAAGGTGCGCTGCATCCCGCACACCTTAGCTCAGCCGAGGTTTGCACAAGTGTGGTGGGAGCTTGCTGCGCGTGCTTGCTCATAACCATACCAAAGAATCACACAGCCGCCGCAGGTGCTGCTCGAGGACGGTGGCGCTGTGGAGCAGCGCCGCGCAGAAGAGCAGACCTGGTGGTATGCCTTGTTCAAGGGATGGTGGATGCCGCGCAAGCTTTCAGTCCATTACCGCTACAAGGCGTCAACCTGGTGATGGAGCCTGCGGAGGTCAGCATATTTGTGTCCAGCGCCGCGTCGACCTCCGTTCGCGTGCTGGCAGTGCTCAGCCTGGCGCTGGCCACACCACTGTATAGGACGCTTTCTATAAGGGCTGAAACTGGCTCGAGCCTGTGGAGGAGTTGAGCTTCAGTCATGGCTTTTGTTGCAGTAGGTCCAGAAAAGTCAGCTCTTCTTCTCAATAGCTTCAGCGAACAGCAGCCGCATGCAGGTGTGAGCCAGCAAGCTTGAGCTCGCTGCCGCCCTAACGCTGCCCTCGGACGGTCCAAAAGGGTTTTAAGCAGAGTCAACTCTTTACCAAGCTGGGCTGCGAAAGTGGAGCCTCAGCAGTGACAGGCAAAGAAGCACAAAATCCTGGCTGGCAGGAAAGCACAGGTCGCAGTTCATCCACGCGTCCTCCACCACCTGTGTTAGCAGCCACAGCTGCTCGCAGCGGCTGGCGCGGCAGGCCTCCCGGCAGCTACGGATGGAGGCCTCCAGGCGGCTGCGCACGCCGTAGATCAGGCTTTTGACGCAGCTGAGCCTGAAGGCCAGCGCCTGGTGGCCTTGTGTGTGCGCAATGAAACGGTCTATGGTGGCGGTCAGCTGATAGCTGACCGCGTTGAGTGCGTAGTCTGCCGACGGATGCGCTCAGCAGCCAGTGCGTGCAACGGTTGTGGCGGTGTGTTGTCAAGAGGCAGTGCAAATGGAAAGGATCCTTGCCCTGACAGCCTTTCCCTTTGCATCGGCTGTTAACACACACGTTGCGCGCACTGGCTAGTGAGCAGCATGTATTCGCCAGCAGATCTGCTGTCCCATCGCGGTCACCTTTCAGCTGCCCGCCAGCGTGGACCGGCTGATTGAGCATGAGTAAGGCAACCAGGTGCCCCTTACAGGCTCAGCTGCGTTAAGAGCCTGATCCACGGCGTGTGCAGCCGTGTGTAGGCATCCATCCGTGACTGCCCGGAGGGCAGCCGCGCCAGCGAGCAGCTGTGTTCGCGCTGTCACCCTGTAGTGATGTTGACCAGTGCGTTTGGCTGTCATGGTGAAGCTCCTGCGTCCTGCTGTACTCGTACATGCAGCTTCTTGTGTGCCTAAGTCAGCCTGCACCGTTCTATTGCACCTGCATAGGCAATGCGTACACGATGTACAAAACTCCTTGGAACACAGTCAGGCATGAGCATCAAGTTTGAAGCCACCACCAGCCACGCTTGGGTGATGTCGTTGGATGAAACAAATGCGAAGCCACTGTGTAAGTCAAGCTGAAGTGCTCTACCCCATACTTTGTCACTCTGTAGAAGTGCATGGTGGAACAGCTGCTCACCACAGCATATGCACACCATGCATATCTCCGCAGGACGGCGTACACTCTGTGACAGGTAATCGGCAAGCGTGAAGTTGGCAGGCAAGCAGACATGCACAGCACAAAGCAGATAATGATCATGAGACAGTCCGAAGCAGACACAGACCAGGAACAGGAAAACAAAACATGTACGCGCCCTGCGTGCTTGCATGCATGCAAGCTCTGCAGTTACAAGGGCCAGTTTGATTTGAGCCAGCAAAATGCGTTGAGCAGTGTGGAGCTTGCATCCATTGCAGGCAGAGCGCTCGGCTGCCTCATCACTATGGGCAAAGTCACACAGGCAGACCCTGGACATGCATCCAGGCACATGAAATGGACAGCATGAACAATGCACTGCTCTTACGAGCGGACAACTATAATTACGATGAACCCTGAGGGAATGGCCGCTGTGCTAGCCCGCTGCCCAGTCCTGCGGCTCCGCGCACAAGCATTCAGGCGCACTGCGGAGCTAGAAGGCAGCGCGGCCCTTTGCGTACCTCTCGGCTTCCTTCGCCTGACGCAAGATCCCCATATGTGAGAAGAGCATGCGCATGATCGCCCTTCATCACTGGCAATGCGACATGCGACATGCGCCCCGGCTCTGCGGCTGATGTTGACGCAAGCACACCCCCAGCAGAAGCGGGACAGCGGGATAGGCGGGAGGCATGTATGCACCTTTAGCTCTTGCCAGTGCGTCAGCATGATGTCCTCCATCAGCACTGTCTTGCCCTGCCGCAGTGGACAGGCCGTCAGCAGGTTGGCCGATGTCAGCGGGGGGCACAGGCTCGGCGGCAGAGGCTGGCTCACGCCGGCTCTTGTGGCGCGCGGCTGCGGCTGTGCGCATGCCAGCGCGTTCCTCCTTGTGGCCTGGCACAGGGACTCTGCTGACTGACTCTGCCTACCCACCAAGCGCACAACGGGCCGGTGCTCTGTACGGGCCGGTGCTCTGTCCGTGAGCGCAGCTGCCAGCCAACACCTGTGGCGTGCAAGCAAGGAACTGCGGCTGGTGGCACGGCTGTGTCGCCGGAGCCGGTGCGCACCACGCCAGCGGCGCCGGTGAGGAGTATGCGCATGTGGGTGCAGAACACCTGCCACGCGGCGTCGAAGCGGCCGGGCGGCTGGTAGCTGAACACCATCCGCGGGGGCACGAAGTAGGGGCCCGTGTCTGTCTTGGCCATGTTACCGCCCTCATCTAGCTCCTTGAACTGCTTGATGCGCTTCTCGAGCGCGCCCTCTAGCATGATGACCGTGTCCGCGGACCGCCTGCTCTTCACAAAGCAGCCCGCCACACGGCCCAGGAAGCTGGCCTCCCACTGGAGCGCCGACTCCAGCAGGCCGCCGCTCTCCAACACCACCTGCGCCAAATGTTACATGGTGTCCATGTGGAGGCTCAGCAGTGACAGGCGCAGAAGCACAGGCTCCCGGCGAGCGGGAAGGCACAGTGCGCAGCTCACCCACGAGGTCTCCACCATCTGGGACAGCAGCAGGCTCAGCTGCTCGCAGCGGTCGCTGCGGCTGCCCTCAGGGCAGTCACGCACGGAGGCCTGCAGGCGGCTACGCACGCCGTAAATCAGGTACGTAACGCAGCTGAGCCTGTTTGTGAGCGCCTGGTTGCCGGGTGCGCGCGCAATAAAATGCTCGATCCTGTCGGTCAGCGGATAGCTGTCGCGCAGTACTGCCGACGGATCCATGCGCTCAGCAGTGCGCGCAAGCAGTGCAAAGGGACAGTCTCTAAGTGCGACGAGAGCAAGCGTGCTGAGGCGTCGTGCTGCGGCCGCAGCACGCACAGCAAGGCCTCAGGGTTCAGCAGGGCTTCCCTGTGCGCTCATGGTTTGGGCCGCTTGCAGGTCAGCAAAGTGAGCGCGTTCGTGGCCATGCATAGGGCAGCGCCCGTTAACATTTGGTAGCACGGCTGTGACTTTGTTCTCTCTTGCGCAGCTGGTACACGGCTGCAACCAGGAGCTGGGTCGTCTCTGCGCCTTGGCGCCGCGCTTCTCAGAGACAGCAGCCTGCACCAGGCTGCCGTGCGCCCGGACGCGCTGGCAGGCAGCAGGCCTGGGCGAGCATGCCTGACTCGCCTGCGCCTTGGAAGGCGAGCCTGCAAGTCTATGCGCTCTCCGCACGCCTGGTCTGTGCCGTCCTCACGAGTCAGGCCAGGCCCATACCAGCAAGGGCGATGCGGGCCGACAGCCACCACCGGCGATCTTGCAGCATACACCGCTGCGCCACTGCATGCTTTCCTGGCTGACGGTAAGCGCCTTGGCCCGGCCCGGGCGGCGAGCACTGCGGCAGGCGAGCGCGGCCTGGACGCCAGCACTGCCCTGGCCGAGCTCGGCTGCTCGCTGACTACGGCATTGCGCACCCGAGGCGCCCCATCGGGGTCACTGCGACCTGCCGCGCCGCTCACTCTGACGGGTGTCATGCCTGTCCAGAAGCCTATGGCGTGCGGCAGGTCGTGTGCGTGGCCGTGTGCAGCACGAACCGCTTCCCGAGCTTGACACCGCGCGCCAGCGGCTGCGCCGCGCTCGCGCGCGTGGACCCGCCGGCGCAGGCGGCTGCGCTGCGGCCCGGGCGGGCGGCTGCGGGCGGCCGCGGCGTCATCACAGGCGCGCGCCGCCTCCCTTGCCTGCGGGGCCACCTTGCACGACGCCCTCGCGCCTTACGCTGTATCCTCATGCGCCTGTGCGCCTGAGTCTGCAGATGTCCGTGTGGAGCTGTCAAACAGGTCACACTGCATGTGTTCACACGCATTCCATGGCTGACAGCACGGGCGCAGTCGAGTGCGCGGCCCAGCCGGGGCCTGCGGGGCCTTGGTTGCCATCAGCGCGCGCGCCCTCCACGCACTGCACGGCCAGCGGGGTGCTGTTCCAGCCGGCAGGCTCGTGTGAGCTGCGCGGGAGCTCTCCTTGAGGGCTGCTGCCCGGCCGCGCCATGACGCAACGTGCGCACGGGGCTGCCCACTGCTTACGCCCCCTTGTCACATGTGCATGCGGCACTGCTTGCTTATCTCATGGCAGCTAAGGCCATGCGCGTGACATGCATGCGCTTGTGGCAGGCGCGCGTGTCCCGGCGGAGCTGTGGTGAAGAGCGCGGAGGTGGAGCGCGCGAGCGGCGCGGCGCTGCATGTAGCGGGCGCGGCCGGGGTTTCTAGCGCTGCGGCGCGCCCGAGCACGCTGGCGCCCCTCGCAGGCAGCAGGTGCCAGCTTCATAGCCGGCGGCCGCTGCTGGTTTGCACTTAATGTGACTGCCCAGCGGCGCGTCCAAGCGACTCGCAACCTGGCCAACTTGCACTGGAGTGTTTCGGAACTGCTCCTGCAGAGCATGTGGCTGTGCGCTTGCAGGTGGCGCACTTCCTGCTGGAGCGGGCGACGGGGATCACCAACGGCGCGTCCCTGGCCACCCACATTGGGCTCACCACGCACGACGCGGCCGTCGGCGCAGCCGTCGCCGTGGAGCTGGGCCAGGCTGGCAGGGCTGCCAGGCTGCGCCGCTGGTGCTGGACCATTACACAGTAGCGACTGTGGGGTGCTGTACAAACACGCCTGAGCAGTTGATGTGCATGCATACCTGCTTGACAACTTGACATGTGCAAATACTTTCCTGTGGACCTCATGCTCCGCAGTGTCTGCACAGTCCTTTCATGTGTTCAAACCCCAGGGAGCAAGAGCTCCAATGGTATTCAGCAGGTCTGTGCACTGAACATGACCCTGCTGGCAACGCGTCTTGCCCGCACCAGGCTGTAATGGCTCATTTCTGCTGTTACAAGGCATACCCCGGCTGTTCTGCACAAGACCACGCATGTGTTATGGCGGGTCGGCGGCCACCATGTGCGGCCAGCAGCAGACAAAGAGAACGGCATGGCCTGCACAGGGACGATCATGCAGTTGCAAAGCAGGCACACACCACAGATATAAACACTGGCACATCCATATGCATGTGCATGTGTAAAATACGGCTAGCTTGGGCACAGACTTGCGCGCACAGTATCCTTGCCATTACCGTACTTGGAGGCGCTTCAGGTGCGGGTACAGCTGGAATGTGCTCTCAACTAGAAAGCCACCACATCACTGGTTTTCAAGTGACCGCTCTTGCGTCTTGCGTGAGGCGTTTAAGTGCAGCAGCAAGGCACTAGAGCTTTTCAAATGCATGTGTACACACGTGTGACAGGTCACAGCACACTGCGCCGGCGCTGCCAGTGCTTCAACCCTGCGTTTAGCCAGCAGCTGCTACTTCGAGAGAGCTACCTTGATAGAGGTCGAATGTGCACGTCCAGGTCTGTGTGCGTGCTGAAACGCCGTGCTAGGCTGTCCTTCAGCCCGGCCACCACCTCGTTGGAGCGCTCTCCAGGGTCCAGGCAGCCTGTCAACCTGCCCCACACACTCGCTTCCTTCGCTAGGTTTCCCTCAGATAGCCGCCCTCGCCAAGGACCGCCTGCGCCGGGTGCAATACACGGTGGACGCCAGAAGGCACGCTCAGAGGGAGCGCACCCGCACAGGCCCCAGCTGAGGAGAGACAGGTAGCGCGCAGCTCACCTGTGCAGTCTCCATCCAGCTCGTCAGCAGGTACAGGTCCCTGCAGCGGCTGGCGTGGTTGGCCTCTGCACAGTTGCGCAGAGATATCTCAACGTAGATCTGCACGCCAACGATTGCGGACTGCAGCGACCTCAGCTCTCGCTGCAATGCCTTCTTGCTTGTCTGGTCGATGATGCTGTTGATGTGGTCCAAGAGTGTGTGCCCCAGCTCGAGTGCCTGCTCAAAGGTGGCACCGTCCATGATGCTGAGAGACGTTTATTGTGAAAAAGGCGTGAAGGCCTGCATGCTGGCGGCTGCAGCACGCGCAGCACGCACCCTTCAGGGTTTATGCCCTAGCATGCGTCTCATGTCGCTAAAGCGTCTGCACGTCCACCTGCACCTGCTCTGAAGCAGTGGGCTCTTGCACCGCTGCCAGCGGCTGTGAGGGCAAGGATACCAGGGCTTGCCGTGATTCACATGAGCCAGAGACGGAGAGCTTTTGTTCCTGCCAGGTCAGGCTGTTTTTGCCAGGTCAGCCGTATCTTGTCAACCCCACACAGTCACAGCTTCTTCCCAAAGTCAGACTGTGCAAGGCGTGTGCATGGCAGTGTCAAGAGTGCACAAACTTGGACAAGGATGCATGTGGAACCTGCATCAGGGCCTCTTTTGTCACGCTGCACAAGTTTCCCACTCTTCAACGCTTGGCCCAACCACACTACACAAGACAGGCTGAGCGCTAGCGTGGCCACACCTTCCCTGCCCACCCCTGCGCAGCAGCCGGCGCGCGGCGCGCGGGGGGTGCAGTCCCCAGCCCAGCAAGTGGCCCCTCACTGCCGCGCCTCCGCGAGCAGCGTGAGCACAGACGCGGCCTGCGCGCGGATCACGCTCGCCTTCTCCGAAAGAGCCGCCTCCTCCAGGCGGCCACGCACGCGCGCGGCCAGCGCCGGCGGCAGCGCGGCGCCGCCGCCGGCCGCGGGCAGCAGCGCCGCCAGCGCGCCCAGCGCCGCGGCGCGCACCTGCGAGATGCGCGCCTCCTGCGTCGCGTCCAGCACGCCTGCGCGCGCGCGCCGCCCGCCTGCATAAGCTTGCGTACTCATGCCTTGGCTCGCGCTTCGGTTGAATCCGTAGTGCCCAGCCGGTGCGCGCGCCGACATGCCGCGCCAACGGCCCGTCCAGGCGCCGCGCCGCGCGGCGTGCGCGCTTCGCGCCCCGCAACAATGCACCGCGTGCATGTGTGAATGCACATGAGATCATGCGCATCCACAGCAGAGAGCACGCACTGTTCCAGAGGCTGGTCACGGCATGCGCATGCAGCATGTCGCCACCAGCACCCCAAAGCATGCCCTTGCCTGGCTTCTCTTTGAAGCCGCGTGCGTCTGTGCAGCAACTGGGCGTGTCTCCCGCCGCGCCACCTCGCTGCCGCGGCGGCGTGCGCAGGGCCCCCGGCGCGCCTGGCACGACCTCTGCGACCCAGGCGACGGCGTCGCCCTGCAGGACCGCGGCCGCGCCGCCTGCGTCGTCCGCGGCCGGAGCGCTAGCGGGGCTGGCGACCCCGCCCTGCCGCGCCAGCGCCTGCAGCCGCTGCACGAAGCCGCCCACGGCCTCCAGCGCCGCCAGCCGCGCTGCCCAGGGGTGCGCTGCAGTGGGAAAGCACACACGCCGGGCTGAGCGCCCGACCCGGCAGCTCCGGCGGACCAGGGCCGCCTCAAGCGCGCTGGGGTTTTGCATGGCGCTGCAACATAACGGCATCAGGCGCGGGCGAGGTGGGGAACGACCGCGGGCACGCTGGCTCCAGGCATCTGCGCTGCTCGTCTGGCGTCCGTGCACGGAACAGCGACGCCGCTGCGCAGCCGGGCCATTGGGCCGCACCCGGGTTGAGGGCCTGCCCGCGCGACGAGCGCGGCGCCGTGCGCGGCGGCGGTGGCCGCGGACGCGCGCGCCCACGCGCCGGCCAGGCAGCGCACGGTCTCCGGCAGCGGCGGCGGCCGTGCCTCAGCCTCGCCCTCCTCGCCCTTGCCCTCCTGCGCGCCGGCAGCAACGCAGGCGCTGTGGCAGCCGCAGCGCGGCAGCGCCATGGCAGCCGTAGCCCGGGCCCCGGCTGCCCCGCCCCAGCTACGCCCATGCCGTGGTTCTGCAGCCATTGAGCGTGTCGGGATGCGCCGCGCGGCGCGCGCGGCGCGCCTGGGCGTCGGCCGCCGGCGCCGGCGTCGCGCCCAGCGCGGCCGTGCTCCGCGCGACACCGCCCAGCAGCAGCGGCGCGACGGCGCCAAAGTGGTCCCCGGGCAGGCCGGCCAGCGCCGTCTCCAGCGCGCGCAGCGCGGCCGCCACATAGGCCATTTTCCGCCGCTCGGCCGCCGCCGTGAGCGCCGCAACGACCGCCGCTTCGCCCGGCCCGGCCGGCGGCGCGAGCGCGGCCGGCGCGGCGGCCGCCAGGGCGGCCAGCGCGTCCAGCAGCGCCTCCTTGCCGTCCCACAGCCGCCCCGGCAGCTCGGCCAGCAGCGCGGCCGCGAGCGCGGGCGCGTGCGGCGCCAGCGCGTCGGCGCCCGTCTTGGCCAGCGCGGCGGCCGCCTGCGCGGCCGCCTTCTTCCGGCCCCACTGCTGCGCGCCCAGGTCTGCGCGCGTAGCAGAGCGGCTTTGCCTTCTTGTTACAAAACAGTTCCCGGCCCGCACGCGGCTGCTCTGTGCGCAGCCCGGGGCGCTGGGGGTGGTGATGCGCAAGCGCCCGGCGCACCCTGCGGGCGCCGCCTGCGCGGCCCAGGCCCTGCTCACACTCTTCAGGTCCAGCTGCTGCGCGCCGCGCGCGTCTCGCAGAGCAGGATCGCTGCATGCACGGGAAGTGGCAGCGCGGGGCATCACACCAGGACCCGCGCGGGCGGGCCACAGCCTGCCTGACCAGGGCGCTGCAACGCTCACACGCAGACGCGCAGCGGCGGCGCCGGGAGGCGCCAGCATGCGTGCTCCGGGCCGGAGCCCGCAGCAGGCCCCAGTCACCCTTTCTGCAGGCTGGCATTGATTTCACCCAACGCCAGGTGATGGGGCGATCTGCACGTTTTACAGCTTGCAGCTGTGTCATTACACAAAGTAAGCCGGCAGACATGCGCCATTACAGAGGTAAGCAAAGATAGTGATAACGAAGCAGACGGATGTGCCCGGGCGCCGCACCGCGAGCGATGAGCGGCACGATGTCGGCCGCGTACAGCCGCGCCGCGCCCGCGCCGCTGCTGGTGCCCTCCTCCCACACGTCCGACCAGGCGGCCGCCACGTCAGCATCCTCGTCGCGCGCCGCCACAAACGCGGTCGGCAGCGCGGCAGCGGCCTGCCCCGCGAACGCCTCGGCCGCGCCGCGCGCCAGCTCGCGCAGCAGCAGGCCGCCGACCAGGCGCGCGCCGCGGTCGCCTGCGCGCCGGCGGCGGCCGCGGCTCTCGTGCCAGTTCGGGGCAGAGCCCCTTATGTACTTGCAAGGCAGGACAAAAGCAGGAGCAAAAATCAATAGCCAAAAGCAGCCCCTCCTCTTCTGCAAGGTCTACACAAAAACGTGCACAAAATGCCTTCCTTGTGGCCACGAGCGAGCACTCCCTCCAGCGCATAGAGGCTCCATGCACCATGATCTGAGGCAGGCACAGCGCTCGCACGCGGCAACCTGTTCGAGCAGAGGGCGCATCCCAGCATGTGCACGCGTCGGGGCGAGCCAGTCATTGGTGCACGCCATTGGCCAACGCCGCAGCTCACCGGCTTGCACGGGGTTTCACTGGAACTCACAGCATTTTTACGGAATTTCAGGGGAGATTACGGAATGGCGGGGGTAGGGAGGTTGCGCACCGGGCTCAGTGTACAGGCCGACCGCCTCGGCGACCAGCTTGGCCACGCGCGCCTCGGGCGCCTGGCGAGCCAGCGCGGCCGCCGCTGCCGCGTACGCGCGCCGCACCGCGCCGCTCGGCTCCCCGCGCGCTGCGCCCACCAGCGCCTGCGCGGCCGCGCGCGCGGCGGTCGCGCTGACGCGGCCTGGGGTTGCCGGCGCTCGGCGCGCTTGGCGGCCGCGTCGCTGCGCCAGATCAAAGACTAGCCAGCTGCGGGTGCATGCGCGGCGCTGCAAGGGCGGCAGCAGGGCGCGACGCAGCAGAAGCTGAGCCGTGCTGGCGCACATGCGAGCGCCTGGATCAAAGATGTTTGTGCTGCATGGCTTTGTGAAGCCAGCAGAGGGACACACCATACCCGAAACTACTGGTGACACGCCAGAAGCGCACCTGTCTGGCCGGGGCCGCCGCACATAGCGAACAGGGCCGCAGCGGTGAACGGTGCATGCACGCGTGTCGCACGCTGCACAGCACCAAGCCCCGGTCGCGAGCGGCAGGTCACTTGGCTGCGCTCACGAGTGCCTGCAAATGCGGCGCGCCTTGATGAGCACGCCGGCTAGCGGCCGCGCGTCCGAGCCCAGGCGCGCGGCGAGCGCCGCGACGAAGCGCGCGGTGCCGGCGCGCGTGTTGACGCCGACGCCGCGCTTGATGAGCTGCGCCAGCCTGGGCGCCAGCGCGCCCAGCGCGTCGCCGTCCGTGAAGCGCCCGCACGCGTCCAGCGTGTCGCCCATGGGGCTGCTGCGCGACGCCGACACCTGCGCATGCACAGGCACCGAGCGACATACAGCGCCTGGGCTTTCCTATCGATGTGCCCTGCTCACCCATGTGCCTTGGACATCCACCACCTGTCAGGGAGGGACAAGGTGGGGATGCCATGCGGGGGTGGACAACCACGTGAGCAGCAAGTGCTGGCGGCGCCGCTGAGCACGTGCAGCGCGTTCCGTGCGCGCGAGCCTGGCCCGGCAGCCCGCGCGCGCCGGCTGGCGCCCGCTGCACGCCAGCGGCCGCCTCCTGCGCCAAAAGCGGGTGCGCGCCTGGCGCCTTCCAGGCTGCGCATGCTCACGCCTCGCCCCCGGCGGGCGCTCCGCAGCGCCACCGCCCTCCGTGGCTGGCCGTGGGGCCAGGCATCTGCTGCAGGCCAGGCTACAGAGCCACTTGTTGCAGCGCCACCCTGTGCAGCCTGAAGACAAGCCTTGGTGCTGGGGCCGGGCGGGGTTAGCGACGCACGCGCAGGGTCTCCAGGCGCCCCGCGTCCAGGCCCAGCCGCTCGCTGTGCTGCTCCACATAGTTGAGGCGCGAGTCCTGCCGCGCGGGCGCGCACCCAGGCCTGGACACTCGCCGCACGGCTCACCGCCCTCGTCGCGACCAGCGGCATTGCGACGCGGGGCCTGGCACGCTCCCGCGTGCGCTCGCCCGGGCGCCCTTGCACGCATGCCCCAGCTGCACTTGCAACTAATGAAATATTACATCATCTTGACGACCTTTAATTTCTAAGCACACGCTGGCTGAACAAGGCGAGGACAGACCACCCGCTCGGATGTCACAGAAACCCCAGCAACAACAGCAGAGCAGCCAGCAGGGACGCGGGCCGCTGGGCGCGGCGGCCACCTCCAGGCCGGACAGCGCCTCCAGCAGCGCCGGCACGAGCTCGGGCAGGTGGGGGCGGATGCGCTCGGGGCCCGCCTTCTCCACGATGCGCGCCAGCGTGGCCAGCGCGAGCGCCTGCACCTCCGCCACCTGGCTCGTCACGCCTGCCGCGGCCGCACATGAACATGTTGTATAGGGTATAGGGTATTTCACCAGTTCCGCACACTCTGAGGTGTATCTCATGGCGCCTCCCCCTCCGCTGGTGGTTCCTTGTTTCCCCTCTCGTGGGGCGCGTGCGCTCGTCTGGTAGGCATGCAATGCGCTGCCTGAGCACGGGATGTATCTAGGGTCATATATACCCTGCGCCGACGGCGCCGCGCGCCGCGCCGGGCGCCCGCACGCCGTGCAGCTGGGGCTGCAGGCCCGCAGCAGGGCTGCTTGTCCCAGCACGCCATGATAAAGCACTGCAGATGCTGCAGACCACAGGCGTGCTGTGGGCCGCGAGCGGGCGTCAGAGCCCGCTCAGCAGCGGCGGCAGGGGCGCCGTGGCGGCTTGAGCAGCTCAAGCGCGCGGGCGCACCGTCAGGCCGTGCAGCACTGGCAGCCACCCTGCAAAAAGAATGCCGTGCCCTGCACTCCTGCGCGGCTTCCTCTCGCTCCTTTGAGGAGAGTACGCTCAAACAAACATGCGTGTGCCGGGTGCGCGCCGTTCTGCAGCAGCAGCGGCAGCGCGAGCGCGACGGCGGCCGCCGCGTCAGCCGGCGGCGTGGCGGCCGGGTCGCACAGGCGCAGCGTGAGCCCGCGCAGCGCGCGCAGCGCGCCGGTCGCCGCCGCGCGCACGCTCTCCTTGATGTCATCCGCGCAGCGCAGCGTCATGCTCCAGAAGGGCTCCAGGTGCGTCCGCACCTCCGGCCAGCGCCGGCCCTGCGCGCACGCCGCGCCTGTCCACTCACACATGGGGACCAGCGACGTTCCAGCCGCAGCTCGCTGTCTGCGTAGGCGGCAAACTGCGTGGGACTCATGTGCGCACTAGTTGGCAGGCTTCTTTCTGCTGTGTTGAAATTTAAATGCAATAACCTGCATGACGTGCTGGCTTGAAGCTAGCTGGCACGCGCTCGCCTCGCGCTGCTTCGCCTGTGTCAGGAATCCCGGCGCGCCTGCAGCAGGTCGGCCAGCGCGGCGCAGGCGGCCTCGCGCGAGCGCCACAGGCGACCGCCCATTTCGCGCAGCAGCTCCGCGGCCACCGCGCCAAAGTGCGCCTCCAACGCCTTTTTCGGCTCGGGCACCAGCGCGCGCCAGATGTGCGCCATCGCGTCGCGCACGCGCGCATTTGGGTCATACTGGTACCTGCCGGCGCAGAGCCGCGTCGCATGCGTCGGCCTGGCTGGGCGTGGCGCAGGTGTGAGACCGGCATGCGCCCCGGCAGCGCGCCGGCAGCCGGCACGTCATGTGGTCCTGAGCGCGCCCAGCCGCAGCCTCACACGAACTGCAAAGTGACGCTATGCGCAGTCTGAAGCGAGCTCCGGCATGCAAAACACACATTGTGGATGCTGATGCGGCCGCGAAGCAGCTTGTGCTGCAACATCTGCGCCGCGCCCCTGCAGTTCCTGTGAGAGACTCTATATGAAGTGCCCGTCCGTGGTGAAGTTTTGCCGGTGTGCGCCCTGCGCGGGGGCCCTCACCGGTAGAGCTTGGGGATGAGCTGGGCAACGTAGGGCTCCAGCTGCTTGCCCGCCAGGCGCGCGATGGACGCAAACCTGCCCGCCGCGCGCGCAGCTTGCGACGAGGCTCCACGACTGCACGCTATTGCTTCTGAGCTCTCCTGCTACCGCAGAGCAGGCTGTCGCTCAGGGGCGGAGCTGGAAGCGATGCAGATGGTCAGACTCTGCCAGCGTTGCCCGACTGCGCAGGCGGAGGCGCGCAAGGGATGACCGCCATGTTCGAACTGACAGTGCAGAGCAGACGCGCAAACTCGAGGCGCCGCAGCTGCAGCGCCAGAGCACACGGGAAGCCTGCCAGCTGCCGGCCTCGCATGCGTCCATGTGACTGGGGCGGCGGGGGGCAGGGCCGCAACCCTATCCTACCCTACCCGAACGCGGCGCCGCGGCTGGACGTGGCGGCGGCCGCGTGGTTGGCCAGGTCCATGAAGCGGTACAGCAGGTCCGGCTGGCCCATGTCGGTCGCCAGCGCGCACAGCTCGCGGTACGTGGCCAGGCTGCGCGCGGGCGCGCGCTGGTAGGCCGGGCAGGCGACCGCGCGGCCGCGTGCAGTGCCATCTCGGGGTTTGGTCCGTGCAGACTGCACTCTGCTTGGCATCGGATGACCTGGCAGCATCAAATCAGGCGCAGCGCTGCCAGCCTCGTGCTGTGGTGACCGCGCATGCGCCCCGCACACCTCCTGCCGGGCGCTCGCGCATGTGCAGGCGCTCTGCCGGGCAGCGCATACAGGTCGGGAACCCCCAGTCGGGCGCGTGCAGCGGGCGCCCAGCACAACAGGCCTTCCAGGGCGGCGGCCGCGCCTGCCGCCGCCGGGCGCCTCGCCGAGCGCACCCTCCTCGAACACCTGGCTCTCCCCCGTCAGCTTCACCGCGCGCCGCTTCTTGGGGCCGCCTGCGCACGCCGCGCGCGCCCCTGTGTCAGAGGCACGCGGGCAGGCGCAGCTTTGTTCACACACGCCCCAGCAGATGCCAAGCCACAGCTGACCAAGCACAGATCCGCGTGGTGACATGGCAGCATGGTGCCCGCCTCTTTTTGCGAGCATGAAGCGCGTCAAATGTCAACAGGATGGCCGCCCAGGCATGCACCCAGGCATGCGCAGGCATGCCCCGGCGCCGCACCCTGCAGCGTGCCCATGAGCGAGGACAGCAGCTGCGCGCGGCCGGCGTCGTCGCCCAGGCGGTACACCAGGCTGAGGCCGCGCGAGGCCATCTCCTGCGCCGTCTCGCTCGGGTCGCCCAGCAGCGTCGAGAAGGCCTCCTGCAGCTCGCCCAGGCGCGCGCGCAGCGCCGGCGCGGCGCCCGCGAAGCTCGCCAGCGCGACGAGCCAGATGCAGCCCGCCGTGCGCACCTGCGCGGCTGTCGCAATTGCCGAACAGCAGCATCTGTTGCTCACACTTGGACAGATTGTAAAGCAGGCAAGGCTTGCCTGAAGGTATTACACAACTGGCCAATGGCGAGCGCTGAGAGGCAGAAGCGTGCTGGACCCAGGTAGCGGAGCCGCTGACGAGGGGTCCACAGTGATGCTCTAGCGAACAGCATCGTGCGCTTTGTTGCAGCGTCGGGGGGAGCGGCTTGTGTCGCAGGGCGCGGCCGCGCCTCTGCTCAGCTCAGACCGCGCTGGTGGCGCGTGGTGCACAGCCTCAGCTGAGCGAAAGTATGGAATAAAGAAGAGCGGCAGGGTGAGCGTGAGCGGGGCGCCGACCTCCGCGCGCGGGTGGTAGATGCACTCGCCCAGGATGTGGTCTAGGATGCGCCGCTGCACCGCCGCGCGCTCCAGGTCCCCGCCCCCGGCCTGCGCCGCTTCGCTCGCCGGCGCGGCACGCTTCGCGGGCGCGGCCGCCGCCGTATCGCTGGGCCCCGAGCCCGGCTCTGGCGCCCGCGGCTCCAGGGCGTCCGTGGCCATGGGCATGGGCACGCCGCCGGGCGCGCCGCCCGCGGGCGCCCGGCCGGGCTCCGCAGGGTCCGTGGCGGCCGCGGCGTCGGGGCCCTGGGACGCCTCCAGCTCCGCCGCGAGCGAGCGGAAGCGCCGGTGCAGGACCGCCTCGGGCCGGATCCCCAGGCCTGCCGCGCAGCCCTGCTGTGTGACAGGCCGCAAAAGTCATGCTAGCATCCACCCAGCGGCACCTCCGGGGCGGTAGTGTGTATGTCAGGACGACACATGCATAGGCTACCCATCCTTACCCTACACCATAGGCTAAACGACCACAAGTCACAGGTGGAGGCATGGTCAGGAGGCGGCGCGTGTGCGCCAGCAGACGGGCACAAGCCCAGTCAGGCTGCTGGCAAACAGGCAGCCTTCCATGAAGGCTGCCGGCGGCAGCAGGGCAGTGGGCGCGCCGCCGAAGACGCAGCACAGCGCCTCGCCCGCGGCAAAGTGCACCGGCTCGGCGCGCGTGGTCGCGGTGCCCAGCAGCGCGTCGGCGGCCGCGGCCAGCAGCGGCGGTGCGCCGTCGCCCAGGCACAGGTGCCCCGCCGCGGTCGCCGCGCGCGCCGCCACCTGCCCGGCGCGTGGCCCCGGGAGCTGCCTCGACACGGACGAAACGCCATGTCCTTGCTGTGCCCGGCGGCGCGCGGGCGGCAGCACCAAGCGGCACGCATGCGGCGGTGCTCAAGTGGACATGTGTGCCCGGCAGCGCTGCTGCGCGCAGCAGCTGCCGCGCACACAGCAGCTTCGATCGAGGCACCCAATGTATGTGCATTGGGTTCACATGGGCGTGCCGCCCTCGACACCCGAGTTACTAAATAAAAGAAACGAACAGCCGGCGCGCCTTGGGCTCCTTGTCGGCCATGAGGCGCGCCGCGCCGGCCATGGCGCCCAGGCGCGTGGCGCCGCCCGCCTCGTCCGCCGCCGCCGCCGCGCCCGCACCAGGCTCGCCCCCCGCCTGCCCGGCCGCCTCGGCCGCTCCCGGCGATGCGCCCTTGGCCGGCGGGGCGCCGGCGCCCGCCGCCGCCCCCGCGGCGCCCTCGGTGTCCATGGCAGTCGGCGCATCACTGGCGGCGGCGCCGCCGTTGGCGCTGGGGCCGGCAGCGGCCTCGGCGGCGCTGGCCGGGGCATCCGGGGCTTCTCCACCCCCGGCATTCTTATCAGGCCGCGGGGGCGCGCCGAGCGGCAGCGGCAGCGGCGCGCGCAGGCCGGCGTGCCCCAGCGCGGCGGCGCCCGCAACCGCAAGCGTCGCGTCCTTGTTGCGCAGCGCGGCGCACAGAGCGGCCGCGGCCGCCGCCAGGCTGTCCGGCGGCGCTGCAGGCCGGCCTGCCATGCACATGCAAAGTCAGCCGCACGCCTACACACAAGTCAGCATCAAGCACCAGGCCGTCTTTAGTAACATCACGTGTTGCGGGCTGAGCCTGCGTCAAGGACAGCTCGCTGCAGTGCATGCACATGACTGTGAACTTCTCCCGCCAGCCAAGTTCTCGCACACCATAGCACACGCCCCTGGATTCCAGCTCACTCCCAATTTGCCCAATAGACAGTGTTTAATAGCAGACACACATGCTGACAACTGCCTGTGTACCACGCTGGCCATCTGCTTGGAGGGGCCGAAGGGGCCAGCCACGCACCAGCCGCGCACTGCGCCAGCACGTATCCGGCGGCTGCCAGGCTGCCGTCCACGTCCTCGTACCGCGCCCGGTGCTTGTGCGTGCGCGCGCCCGCGTCGCCGTCTGGCCCGGCGCCCGGCGGCGCGAAAGTACCGCAGAGCTCCGCCAGCAGCGCGGCCGCTGCGGCGCCGTCGAGCTCCGCCGCGGCGATGCCGACCAGCTGCGCCGCCAGCTCGCGCGCTGCCGCCCCGGCAGCGAGCAGGCTCAAATCGCATGCATGGGCGCCATCAGTGGGCGCGTCTGTAGGCGCTGTGCCAGCAGCACTCCCCCAGGCTCCAGCAGGTCGCCTGACAAGCTCCCTCCTGCAACGCCCACTGTGTCTCAGGGGCAAGCCCGATGAAGCCCGGTGGGCACCCACTGCGCATGCGATGCAGCTCTCCAAACAAGGGCATGAGCCACATTTCACTCCTCCGTCGCCAGTGAAACTTCGTAGCTGCGGCGCCCGACCCGGGGGCTGCAGAGACAGACCGGCGCGGGCGGCAGCGCGCCGCGCCGGCGCGCTGGCCGGGAGCCCTGCGCGCCGCGCGCGCACCGGCCGCGTCTGCGTGGCCCAGGAAGCCCTGCAGCCAGGTCAGGCGCGGGCGGTAGTGCGCCGCAAATGCGCCTGGCGCGGCGCCCGCCTCCTCCAGCAGCGCCTCCAGCGCCGCCACGGCCAGCTCGCTCGTGCCGTCGCGCACCAGCGCGTGCTCCAGCAGGCCTGCGCGCGGCCGCGCGCGCCTAAACAAGCTCGGCTTGCATGCGGCGCTCACACTCTGCCCAAGCTTGCCAGGCCTGCAAGATCTACGCTGGTGCGGGCCGCGGCCGCTGCGCTGCCCGGTCCGGGGCTGCACCCGCACGCGCCGCTGAGGCAGGCTCAGCGGCTCCACCCCGCGCGCAAAAATCTGGGTGCAGAGCGTCTGCACACGGGTGCGTGCGTGCGCACCCAGGTATTCCAGCGGCAGGCCCCCGTGGTCGGCCATGTCCGTGTCGCCGCCGCCGCCGCCGCCGCCGCCGCCGCCACCGCCCGCGGCCGCCGCCGCCGTTGTCGCCGCCGCGCGACAGCGCCGCAGGAACGCAACCAGCGCGACAAACGCGCGCGGCGGCAGCGCGAGGGGCTTGCCGGCGTCGGCCGGCGCGGCCAGGCGCGGCTGCCGCGCGCGCAGGAAGGCAACAACGGCCTCCGCCGCCGGGTAGCTCGCGGCGCCGGCGGTCTCCGCTTTGGCGCCTGCACGGGCCGCGCGCGTGCTCCCTGGTGCGCGCGGCATGCAGTGCGCGACCCCGCCGGCTGCCAGCTGCAGGCTGCGAAGCGCACACCCGCCACCCGCCGGGCCTGGGAGCGGCTGGGCATGCAGCCAGACAGGCTGGGGCATGGTGCGGGCGTGGATCAGGCACACAGAGCATGAGCACTTGCGACGGCCCAAGGGCGCCCCACAGCATCGCAGCAGCCACTTCGCGCAGCAGCGCCGCAACAACGAGGGACACGCCCACTAGCTTGTCCGGCTACAAGCCGTGCAGGGACGGCGCGCGACGCACCCAGCGTGGGCTTGGGCGGCAGCAGCCCGGCGGCGCCGGCCTCGCGCACGCCCAGCTTGTCGTCGCCGGCTGCCAGCGCGCACACGTAGCGTGCAGGCACGTGGTCGAATGGCCAGAGGCGGCCCGCCCACTGTGCGGCCGCCAGCCGCACGGCCTCCTGCCCGCTGCTGATGCCGGCCAGCACCAGGGCCTCCACGCGCTCCGCCGCGTCGCCTGCGCGCGCGCACAGCCTCAGTGGACCCGCCATACCTTAACCCGAACCCTGACCATGATCCTGATCCTGAGTAGAACAGTGCAATGTACGGCGGCAGGAACGGCGCTCCGGTGAGGCCCGCGCCAGCCAGCGCGCCCAGCCCCTGCTTGACTTCCGCATAGCAGCAAGCAGGGCGCCAGCGCAGCCCGCACACGTAATAAACCTGGCCCGCGCGCCCAGCGCCCCCGGGGCTCGGCGACCGCGGCGAGCGGGGCGCACCGGTGCAGCCTGCGTACGCGCCGGCCAGCGCGCCAAGCGCCTCCTGCAGCGCCGCGCGCACGCCCGGTGGCTCGGTGGCCAGCGCGGCGAAGAAGCGCGCGGCCACGCCCGCGTCGGCCGCCAGCAGGCCCGGCGCGCGCGCCGCCAGCTGCCCGACCGCCTGGTACGTGAAGCCACGCAGGCCGGCCGCCGCCGCGTCGCTGCCGCGTGTCGCGTCTGCAACCCCCCCGGGCACCAGTTCATATGCACACTATGCTCATATGCACTCCACATCTTGCAATCATTCAAGCAAGAGCGTCAATCCATGCATGATCACGACACCCATCACACTCCAGCACGACAGGGCGCGCGCCGTCGTCCAGCAGGTGCAGCAGCGCGGCCAGGATGGCGGGCGCGGCGGGCACCAGGCGCGCGTCGGCGGCGTGCTTGAGCACCCACACCGCCAGCTCCATGCCGCTGGCCTTGAGCCGCAGCGACGCGCTCGCGCCGTACACGCCAGCCAGCACCGCCTGCGCCCCGCGCGAGGCGCCGTGGGGTGACCTGAGGTTAAAAGTCCTGATGCTACTCCATACAAATCATAAAGTTTCACGGTGTGCCCTCGCAAAGCGATATTATGCAGTTTCATGACCGTCACGCAGGCTCGCGCCGGGGACGTGCGTCACCGGCACTAGCATGCAGCTGCATCGGCAGCAGGGAGTCAAAATGACAGCCGAGAGATGACAGACATCACGATGTCAACCAGTACCCCAGGGCTGCTTGAGCTCACCCACACGAAATCATGCAGCCTGCAAGTAAAGCCACTAAGCGACGCTCAAGCTTACACTATGCCGCACATGCTTGATGTTTCCATCTTTCGGGCCTGTGCGGGCGGGCGCGGCGGGCGCGCCTGCAGGACGGCCGGGAACGCGTTGGCGGCGGCCAGGCTGCGCGTGAACACGCCCATGAGCCGCGCCTGCAGCGCGGGCGCGGCCGGCGTCGGTCGCTCGGCCTCCGGCGCGCCGGGGCCGCCGCCCTCGGGCGCGCCATGGAACAGCGCAAACAGGCGCGTGATCAGGGCCGCGTCCTCCAGGTCTACCGCCGGGCGCGTTCCGTCCATGCTGCACCTGCGCACACGCTTTTGCACGTCAAGCGGGCCTGAAAGCTCCTGACCTTTCCAGTGTCGGGGCGCTCAGTATTGCAGTGGGGCAGTGCCAACAAGCTGCACCTGCGCACGCGCTCGCGCATCAAGCGGGTCTGAAAGCTCCCAACCCTACCCTAACCGTGAGATGTCCTCAGCTCCAGGGCGCGCAGTGCCGGCGCAGCGCGCGCGCGCGCACCGCTTGCGAAGTAGCTCCTCGGCGCGGCGCGCGACGGGCTCGGTGGGGTCGGCCGCGGCGGTCAGGTAGAGCGGCAGGCAGTCCGCCGGCGCCAGCCCCGCCGCGGCCGTGAAGTTGAGCAGGCCCAGCTTGCGCGCCTGCAGCTCCTCGCCTGGCGATGGGGTCAGGGGTCAGGGTTAGTGCTGACAGCATATGAGCGCCTGCAGCTCCTCGCCTGCTGCGCGGCGCCGCCGGCTGCAAACGCGCGCCGGCTTTGCGCGCCCTGACAGGCCGACCAGACAGCCAAAATGTGTGTACACCGGCGTCCAGCTGGTTGGAACGGCGCATAGGCCGCGGTGCACAGCGCCCCATGGGCGCCAGGCCGCATGCGCCTCTAAATTTTGCAGGCCCATGCTGGCGCGCCTCACCTCGTCGTCGGGGCGCGCCGCATGGGGCGGCCAGGTACGCAGGCTGCCCCGCGCGCCTCTGCGTGCCTGTCCAGCGCCTAGCGCTGACGAGCACACGCGTGGCATGCGTACATCCTAGCAGCCGCTGCATGGCCGGGCAAACATGCCCGCCGCCCCACCCGCAAAGGACGTCCGCGTGACCGCACCTGCGGGCGGCGCCCTGCCCTCCACGCGCGCCACGTCCGCCGGCGCGAGCCCTGGCGGCGTCAGCGGCGGCGGCGCGCTGCCCGCGGCCGCCCCGCCGCCCGCTGCTGCCGGCCGCGCCGCGCGCGCGCCCGGCAGCATGCCGGCCACGCCGCTCTGCATCCTGAGCGCCTGCGCAAACCAGACCATCATACTTTACATTGGCGCATGCATGTTCTGTGCTCGCGTCAGTCTCCAAGCTGAGGTCAGGCGCAAATGGCTGACACTTCACTTCTGATACTCTCAGAATCCGCCGCGCCAATCACGCGACAGTCAAGAGCGTGCCTGGCGCCGCGGATTTCCCCCTGCGCGCCTGCTTTCTCGGCTTAGCACCGCACCGCCCGCACACTGCCAGAGGGCAGCCCCGCGCTTGACGGGGTCAATGCCCCTGCTCATGCAGCCAGCGTGACGCACGGCTTACCCCAGCGGCGGGCGCATCGAGCGGCATCGCCGGCGCCGCGCGCAGCAGCGTGGCCGGCGGCTGGTACAGCAGCACCTTGAGCGCAAAGCCCAGGAACGCCTCGCGGTCCGCGTCGACCGCCAGGAATGGGTGCCTGCAGGCAGCCGCTGTGTCAGCGCAAGCTGGGAGCAGACGGCGCAGGAGCCATGCCTGCACAGCGAACCGCGCGCACGTAATCCTGAGGCACATGCGGCCAATGCATGCAGAGGGAGTGGTGGTCGGGTCAACAGAGACGGCCAGTGATGTACTAGCAAGGAGCCCGGCCAGGCCGCAACGGGCTGCATGGTGGGCCTCGGAGCCCAGGCGGTGCGCGGGCGGTGAGGGTTACATACCGCTATATCTACACATGGGGTAAAGCAGGCCGCACCGGGCTGCACATTCAGCCGCAGAGCCCAGGCGGTGCGCATGCTGTACGGGTAACCTGATCCCGAACGTATGACTTGGAGCAATTGGGCCGCACCGGGCTGCAAACTCGGCCTCGGAGCCCAGGCGGTGCGCGGGCGGCAGCACCGCATACGCGCGCAGCCCGGCCGCCGCCAGCCGCAGCAGCAGCTCGCGGTGCTGCGGCGTGCGCGCCGCGATGCCGTCCAGCAGCTTGGGCACCTGCCGGAGCATTGCACGGGCTTTGGATTGTGCCCCGCCTAATCGGCCGGCCTGGTCTGCGGCAAGCTCAGGCGCGGCGCGTCACCCTGGTGCAGCCTTACGCCAGCCATGCGCTTGCCTCACTTGCAGATGCATGCGCCAGACGTGCACGGCCTGCCATCCTAGCGTGAAATAGCACGCCAGGTTCGCAGCCAGCAGCGCCGGACGGCCTGAGCATGTGTAGTGGCGCCGCGTCCCCGCATGGCCAACCCTGGGTGCGCGACCCAAGCGACCACAGCGTGCACTCTCTGCACCCGCAGCTCTGCCAGATACAGGCGCCGCACAGCGCGCGACAGGCAGGTGCCGTGCGCATGCGCTCTTTTCAGTACAGACTTGGTACAGACCAGCCACGTGGTGGCACAGCACGCAGGAGGCAGCTGCCCGGCCCAGGGGGTTTGCAAAACGGGGTTTTGGCTGAGCGCACCGCGGCCAGGCGGGCGTCCTCCGGCACGCGCTCATAGGCCATCTCCAGGTAGACGAGCGCAAAGTTGCGCACGAGCGGCGCGGCGCCGGGCGCAGCGTACTGCGCCAGCAGCGCATCCAGCGGCATCTTGATCTCGCCATGCCCGCGCACGCGCTTGTTTACGTGCGACAGGATCTCCAGCACCTGGCCCCCAGGCCGCCGTTTGCTGCCGCGCCTGCTACAACGCGGCCCGGCAGATCGTGGTGCGACGACACCGAGACATGCAAAGCATGGAAGCATCATGTTGCGCGAGCGCATACCTTGGCACGCGTCGCCTGGTGGGAGGACTTGAGCTGGTCGATGACGACGGGCAGCAGCTTGCTCAGCACCTGCCGGCAGGAGCTTGGCGGGAGTGAGTCACACCTGGCACCAACCGAGCAGCATGCGCCGTTCTGGGCAGGTCAGCACACGCTGGGCAGTCGCCGTTTGGCTTGTGCTGTCACCGTTGCACAAGCGCAGTGTTGATTGAGCGTTTGCAGGCACCAAAGAGCGGAGCGCCTGCGCGCCTTTTCAAGGCTGTCCTCCTCTGTCAGCGCCAGCCGGGTGAGGACGCGGTCCAGGGAGGCGACCTCGGCTGCCTCCGCCATCGTGCGCTGTAGACTGTGTACCAAAATCACAAGCCAGGCTTCCAGCGGCAGTCAGACTTTTGCAACAGGCTGTAAAACGCAACACAAACCTGCTTTTGTGATAGCTGCCTGGAGAGCCCCCTGCCCAGCAGCACGTCGGTTGGTATTGCTACCAGCAGGCCCTGCATCTTACCCTGCCATTTGAATGCTTGAGATGTGCAGCACAAAGCACAAAGTCAGCCGAGTGCTATCTTGTTATCATTATGCGTGGTCTTTCTTGCAGGCTAGGCTAGTCATCAGACTTTTACTATTGCCACACAGCTGGAATTGAGGTATGGCTGGGCACGCGCCGCTGCCCGCGCCGGGGCAGCTTGAGCTGGCGCCGGTGCCCGCCAGCGGAGCCAGCGGAGCCGTGCCGGCCAACCCCATCCTGGAGCAGGCATAGCCTTGTGACAGTACAGACCAATGCCTGCTTGCCTTCCAGCCGTACAAGGTTGCCTGTCGGGCACGGATGGCTGATGCGCAGCACCAAGCGCTGCCTGTGTCGCCCAATTGCAGCTTGATACCTTGTCCAGCCAGGCAGGCGTGTGGGGGAAAGTGCTGATCGCACGCTCCGGCACAGGGGCCTGTACGTCTGCCAGCTGTACATAGGGGCTTTCACCCGTCCGAAAGAGCTCCGGCGGGGGCGCAGGTCGCGCGGCTGCACCGCGCGGTCGCGCGCGCGGCCGGCGCGGACGCCGACCGCCTGCTGAGCCAGTTTGCGGCCGGCGGCGGTGTGGGCGCGCTGGCGGCGGGGCTGCAGGCGAGCCTGGCCG